>ERZ773203.633-NODE-633-length-19355-cov-11.165699_pt1 | contig 19355 bp, 19 predicted proteins | sample MGYA00580529_ERZ773203 | MGnify/ENA primary metagenome ERZ773203 (study PRJEB29015, sample SAMEA2738176) | human oral metagenome | biome: human oral; feature: human-associated habitat; material: saliva | place: China | collected 2177 ... | reverse complement strand
TTGATGATATTACCTTTATCATCCTTGAAGGTAGTTGTGACTTCTTTAGGATCTTCTTTAGGAGTTTCTTTTGGTTTTTCAGCCTTATAAAGATGAGTTACATCACCGGTTTTAGGATCCACTTTCTTTTCTTGATATTCATATCCTGGGAATGTGGATTTTGGTTGATCGCCATCTTCTTCTTTCAAAACAATATCTTTGCCATCTTTATTGCCAATGTGTTTTGTGGTGATCTTGTGGTAAGTGTGGATTGTGTTTCCATCTTTATCCTTTTCTGTCTTGATATATTTGTACCCAGGAATATCTTCCTTATCTTTTGTTCCTTTTTCTGTCTTGATGATATTACCTTTATCATCCTTGAAGGTAGTTGTGACTTCTTTAGGATCTTTATCTTTTGGATCTGTATCATCTGTTACTGGTTTTTCAGGAACAGCTTTTTTGTATTTAAGTGTTACTGTTTGTTCTCCTGAACCAACGATAGTAGAAAGAGGTCCGTCTGCACTAACATAATTGTAACCGGAAATTTGTTTTGGTTTAATTGTTACACTTTCGTACCATAATTTATCTTTTGCTACAATTTCAACTGGGTTTCCTGGAATTTCTTCACCCGTTTTCTCATCAACAAACTTAACCTTAACTGTACCTTTTGAAGATTCACCAAATGCCAAGTTTGTGTTTCTTGTGAGTGTTACATTTCTATCGAAACTTCCAAGATCTTTTCCATCTCTAGAAAGTTTAAGATTGAACCCAAAGCCATCTTTAACAGATAGAGAATCAACTGTACGAGTGCTAGTCAAGAAATCTTTCAATCTATCAGCACCGTATTCATCTAGCCAGTTTTCACGTAGTTCAACTGATAGACTTTCTCCAGCTTTACCGAATAGGAATCTACTGAATGTATTATTTTCCATAGGTACATCAGTCATAATTTCGTATTCAACACCACTTTCTGAAATTTTTGAAACTTTTAATGTAACTGGCACTTCTTTATTTGTTAAAGGACGATCTTTTTCGTAAAGATCGCTATCTGTAAATCGATTACCGTCTTTATTTGGTCTAGAGAAGATTTCAACTTTTGCTCCTTCAATAACATCTCCAACTTTTAAGTTAGATTTAATATCAAGAACACGTTTTGATCCGTTAGGAACAGACATAGTTAGTTTATCACCTTTTTTAAGGAAATAGGCTTGTCCGTTAACTTTATTTCTCTCAATAATACGTTCAGGCTCATCTTCACCAACTACTGATTTGATAATAAATCCTGTCCCATAGTTTGCGTCAGCTAAATAGATTGGTAATTTCTTTGAAGAACCTGGGTTTGTTGTTAGATTGAAAATTGAGTTTGATGTATAAGTTGGATTGTCGACCAGTTTAGATGTTGTGTCTGCAATTGGATATCTCAACTTGTTGTAAGGTGCTGCAATTGCTTTGTCAGCAACTGAAGGTAAAATAACTTTATTTTCGTATTTTTTAATAATTGTATCATCAGAAAATAATTTCGCCTTATCTACTCCTTCAATATACAAGAATGGTAGATTTCGTTCGTTGAAGGCTTCGTTATAGCTTCCAACAACAAACTCCACGTAACGATCTTTATTTAATTTTTCAAAATTTTCGTTAAAAATAACCTTCCATTCAGAAGTACCAAATACATCTGAACTAGAAGCCTTTTCAAGTTTGTCACGGAATCCAGCTAGAGTTGTTTCTCCCTTCAAGCTATCAGCAAATTCTTTTGATGTTCCAGTGACTTTACCATTTGCTAATCTAGCAACATTTGTTTTACCCATATATAGATCAGTTGCGTTAGCAAATTGATGTGCACTCTCCATAAAGAAATGAACGTATCCATCTTTTGGAATTGTAAACCCATCTTTAAAATTGATACGATATCTAACTTTATTTCCATCAGTAGAAACTACACTAATATCCTTAATTTGACTATTGTAAGATCCGTCAGCGTCTGGAGTGTTACTTCCTGTTTGTTCATTTACAATTTTCTTTACAACGGTACGACCACTAAAGGATACACCACTATCAGCCTGATCTTTAGCCTCAACCTTTTGGTTTGCAAATGCGGATTGAACTGGAGCACCAACACTCAATGCTGTAACTAAGATAGCAGATGATCCCGCCAAACGATTCAGAATTTTCTTTTTATTTTGCAAAGTATAAATTCTCCTTATTTTATTCTAACTTTACTCTCTTCAATTATAAGAATATATTAAATATTTTTTTATATACAATAAAAAGCGATGATTTTAAGTCATCACTTTTGATATATTATTAATCATTTGTAACAAATGATCTGCTGTTATAAATTAAGTCTGCACTAATCTTATCTCCTGGATTTAATTCAGAAAATTGTAGAGCTGTATTCATCAGGATTCGATTGGTTAATGATTCAACTGAGTAATTTCTGTATTTATAAATAATATTTTCGAAATAAATGTCGTCTGATTTTAGATGAAAATCTAAATCATATTTCTTAGATATGAAACCTAGCTACGATGGTCGTTTAACATTATCTTTTATTTTAAAATACGGTTTTGGAAATTTAATGTTTAAGTCAACAATTTTTTTATTTACAGGAAGACCTTCCTCGGACAAATACCAATCGCAATCAAAAAGCAAGAGCTCCTTCATTTTCAAATATTCTTGAAAGACAATGTAAGTTAATAGGTTGATTTTGGCTTGACTAACAAATAGCCTTCCAGTTGTTTTTTTATAAATCGAGTACACCCAATTGGATACGTGTTGCACTTCAATAATCACAAACGTCACCTCTCAATCAAATATTTAAAATTTCACCTTCGATTTCATCGGATAATTTTCCGTAAAAAATCAGACTTTCATCCCGGACAGATCTGGCAACCTTAATCATATTTCGTAGGGTTTCTTGCCCTTTTGGGGATTTACGCAATGTTTCCTTAAAGTCTTCCGCCCAAAAATCCGGATCCAAAAATAAAACAACATACAAAACATAAGAGTATCGACCGTTCTTTAACTGTTCCAGAGCATATTCTTTTAAATCGAGTTTTTCATCTTCTGATAAAAAGAAATATTTTCTTACAAACCATCCCGGTTTTGCCAACCCAATATTTTCCTGTTCGTAATTAAAGCCCTCTTCGGAAAATAAATACTCAAAGATGATTCGACCTGTAAGTGGTGTAATATTCACATTCCCAGACTTGAAAGCCTTGATAGGATCATCGTCAATCGAATTGGTATATGATTGGATTTTCCAATTTTCTAACAACCATTCTTTTGTCATTTTTTTAAATTCATCAAAACAAGGAAATTTTTTGATGGTATTATCATTAAAATTTTTTGTTAAATAGCTTGATAAACCTCTTATTTTTCTAACAATAATAACCGCACAGTTGCGTGTGTGTAGTTCTCCCATAGAACACAAAAACAACTTCCCATCTTCGGCGACAATAATCATATCATCTTTATATCTAATATCAGTCGCTTTAGTAAACATACCACAAATATAACGTTGATAAATCGGAGTATAATCAGATTCTTCAATTAATTTCAAAATCGTATTTTCCTGTTTTTCTCTAAAATCTTTAAAATTTTTATTTTCTGAATTGCTTGTCTTTATCATCTCTATCACATTTTCCTAACTATTTTATTAAATAATATTATCACATTTTTATCCAAAAATCAAATCAAAAAAGGAGCTTATAGCTCCTTTTTGTTATCTTTTATCAGCTTTACCGGTTTCAGAATTGTCTTTATCTGTTTTTCCTGTGTTATTATCTTTACCCTTATCATCGCCTTTCTTTCCTCTAGGAGCTTCAGGCTCTTTAATTGGTAATTCTGGTTCCGCAGGTTTAGTCTCAGCTGGTTTAGTTTCAGTAGGTTTTTCTTCTGCTGGTTTAGTTTCAGCAGGTTTGTTTTCTTCTGGTTTAGTTGTAGGAATGAGCTCTCTACTTACCCCAAAAATACCGTGAACAAATTTACCGACACTAGTTCTTGCAAATACTTTGTCATTGAAAGTATTTCCTTCAACTTTGATAGTTGATAGATCTTCAGGAATACCACGTAGGTGAATTGGATACGTCATTCTAGAAGCCCAGTTTGCGTCTCCGTCTTGATTACCAAATCCGATTGTGTTTTCGAATTTATTATTTGTAATTGTGATATTCTTGTACTTGTCTGATCCTTCTGTGTGGGAACCAATAGTTGCACCATAGTTACGAACAATAGGTTTTGCTGTGTTTCCATCTGCAATATCTTGACCTGTAAATCCTACGTAACTTGTGAACGTTGAATTGGTGATTGTGATATCGCTAGAAGGTTTATCATCAACCTCCAATCCTGAAAGAATTGAATTTTTCAAGTTGTATACGTGTCCGTATGCTCCAGCTAAGAAGGAATCGATTTGGATTGCTTCTGAGTATATCACGTGAGAATCTTTATTGAATCGACGCTCAACTTCTTCTTCAGATAAGTCCTTACCACCGTATCCAGCGGCAGTGATTTTATCAAACACAATATGGTCAGAACCTGCCACATCAAACAAGTGAGATCCAGCGCCGTGTGCATTGTTGAAAGTTGCATTTTCAAATTTCATATTTGAAGCTTTCGCAATACGGGCAGAAAATCTACCGTCACCTTCGAAGATGTCTTTGTTAAGGGATTTGATAATTACGTTTCCATCCTTACCAGTTTCCTCTTCGATACTTCCGTAAACAATGAAGTTTTTGATTGTTAGATAATCAGAATCATCTTTTCCGTGTTTACCAGTTGCGTCGAATCGAAGGATACTCTTAGTACCAACTAAGAATGAAGATCCATTAAAGTCAAGAGTGTGTCCCTCTGGGTTTGCTGGGAAGTTAAAAGTTGTTTTTCCTAAAATCTTGTATGTTTCTTTAGGAAACTTAACATCCTCACTTAGCAAGAAGTTAACTGTATCTCCTGTAAGATCACGACCGGTTTTCTTAAGGTAGGAATTTAAATCCTCTTGAGTACGAATAGTTGCAGTGACATTTTGCTCTTCTTTAGTTGTTTCAGTAGGTTTTTCTTCTGCTGGTTTAGTATCAGTCGGTTTCTTATCTTCTGGTTTAGTTTCAGCAGGTTTTTTATCCTCTGGTTTAACTTCAGTTGGTTTCTTCTCTTCCGGTTTTGTCTCAGCAGGTTTAGTTTCTACTGGCTTGGTTTCAGCAGGTTTTTCTTCAGAAGGCTTAGTTTCAGCAGGTTTAGTTGGAGTCTCAATTTCTGACGGTTTAATTTCAGAAGGTCTTTCTTCAACTGGTTTAGTTGGAGTTTCTGGCTCTGCTGGTTTAGTTTCAGCTGGTTTTTCCTCTTCAACTGGTGCAGGAGTGACTGGCGCTGGAGTTGGAATAGGAATGATTGGTGTAACACTTGGGACAATTGGAATCACTGGTGCAATTGGCAATGTTGGTACAGTTGGAATTGCTGGCGAAGTTGGAATTGTGTTTGTGTTATCAGTCTTAGGTTTACGTCTAGCCTCAATTTCAGCAAGTCGGCGTGCCTCATCTTCCTGTTCTTTAGATGTTTTTTCAGGAGCAGTAATAGAGTTACTACCAGTTGAGGCAGGTCTATTAGAAGAAGCTGCTCTATTAATAATGTCACGTACTTGTGTGATTGGTGCAATAGAATTAGCTCCCTCTTCACGAGAGTTTGCTACACGAGAAGAATCAATTGGTGTTGCACCTTCACGTCTGTTAGAATGATTACCTTGTGAAGATGATGAACTTGTATTATCTTTTTTATCTTCAGAAGATGATGAGCTCGATGTTTTTTCTTTATCCTTATCCTTTCCTTTTTCTTTGGATGTTGAGCTGCTATCATCAGATGATTCAACAAATTCAACATCAGATCCATTTGAAGAGTCTGTTGTTGTTAGATGTTGTGGTCTATCATTGGTGGATGACGGTTTTGTCATCAAATAAGCTGTTGCAGATACACCCCCTAAAACTAATGCAGAGAATAGGGTGATAACCGCAATTTTCTTTTTATTTTTACTTTTTTCCTGATTCAAGGAGTCGTTTCCTCCGTTCTTTTATTTTTAAATTAGAAAATTTAAATTCAATCTATTACTATTATATAGTAAAGATGAGGTATCTTTTTATATATTAAAAAAGAGGCTTTTGCCTCTTTCGTTTATCTCTTTTTTAAATATCAAACAAAATTAGATCAAATTCAACGCAAGATAAAATATCTTTGATAGTTTCAGCATTAATTCCCTTATAAGAAGCCAACATCAGTCGTTCTAGAGAACGCTTAATATTTTTCTTTTCATCAGGTCCGCAATTAATAATAAACTCTTCATCATTATTTGCCAAGCTAATTAAATCATCATAAAAAGATAAGTCTACATCCTTCGGAATGTTTACAATTTTTACTTCAGATCCAATAACCGCCTTTTTATTAGAAATTTCATTAAATTTTTGAATAAAATCTTTTGCTACAAATTTATTTTGAGATAAAATAGACAACAAGTCATTTTTCGTTAACCTGATTCCACGATTGATAGAGAAGATTTCACGAGCGTCTTCTTCCTCAATTTTTAAGGTATGAATATAACTAAGGTTTGAATTTTTATTAAACTCTTCACCCATCAACGAACCCAGCTTCTCTGCTTTTTCCTTATTGAGATAACCATTTAATAATTTGGAAAGTAAATCAAGCTCAAAAGATAAAACAACTTTGTTGTTGTATGGATCTACTGGAGAAAATAGGCCACGTCTGATTTCATCGTCAACGTACCATTTGATAACTGAATCCATCATATCACGATTCATTCTTGGTAATTTGATAACTCTCAACAAATTTCCAGAAATGTTTTTTAAAGTGGTTAAATTTGATGAGTCTTTTTCAATAGCTGTTTTCAAAAAATCTAGAATAATTTTTTTATTTACAATAAATTTAGGAGATAGGTCACTTTTTAGAAAAATATCAATGTCGGATACCGCTTTGATATAATCATCGTCACTCATCCCTGGATTAACAATAGCCATTAATTCTTCAAGTGGTTTTTCTTTCTCAATTTCACTCAAACGCTCATCAAATTGATTCATCATTAAATCGACAAGTTTTTCTTTTGTTTCTGAGATTAACTTATCCGTGGATTCTTCGTTTTCGTCATTCAAGAATCCCCAAACCAAATCTCCGTAAATACCGAGAAAATTAAATTCAACAATATTTTCGAAAATTCCAGCCTTGAAATCAATTTTTTTGCTATATTTATTCCCAGTATAATATTCTAATTGAAGATCAACAATTCTTTTATTGATTTCATTCATTGCTTCAAAGGAAAGTGTTGAACAAAGAAACTTTTCTGCCAACAAATCAGATTCTGAATCGAAAATCATTTTCAACTCTTGAGATAAAAGCTCCTCTTTCTTTAAATTTGGAATCCGCTTTTTACCAAGCAATTCAAATTCAATTGCTTCTGAAATAATTCCAGTTGGATCCCCGGATTTTTTCAGATCATTCAACATTTTTCGTTTATCTTCTAAATCGACAAGGAAAACACGAGCTGATTCCTCTGCAAACTCAAATAACACATCCTTAACTTCTTTTAAATTTGTAATTTTCATTACAAAACCTTCTTTCTAACCCTTTAGGTATTTTTTTAAAAATTATAAAAGTTTTCGCTTGACAAAAAATAAACTTTCTGCTATAATTCGAAAAAAATAATATATTATTAAAGTCTATATAAAAGTAATATTTATTTAATATAAAATAGTTATTAAGAAAGAGATTAAATTAAGGAAAAAGAAAAAGGTATAAAAAATGTTATTAGATTTATTAATGATGGCGGTAATATTTATGGTCTGTTTAGGTGCCGTTGTCATCGGGTGGTCGATTGCATTATCGTTAACATTCGGAATCATCAATTGGATTGTTAGAGCTACTTATGAAACTTTGGCAATCAGGGAAAACGACCGATTAGAACAAAATTTTGGAGGTTAATCAATTTGATTTTAAAGATTGATTACAAATATAGAAATCAAATCAACACAAACCAGGAAGGATCTGTGCTTATTGAAGATGTCCCGCAATACTCTGACGTAGTAGATGAAATTAGTCGGTTGTTTGAGGGGAACACCTTCGGTTTAAAAATTTTAAGCGACAAAGATTTCTTTGACTTTATCAACTTCAGCAACACCTCAAAGCCTTTACTTGTTATAGTAAAAGGTTCCGGAATTGTTACAGATAAGGTTATTGAAAGATTGGAGAATTTATCCTTCAGAAAGGATCTTAAGGTGGTTTATTTATCGCACTAAATTAAAAATAAAAAAAGACTGATTAATTCAGTCTTTTTTATTTATTATCCGTGGAATAGGTAACTTACTAAATCAACAATTGGATTGTTTGTAGCAGAAATACTAACTCCTAAGAATGACATACATCCGTAAAAGATAACCAATGAAAGAATAGCTCCTGAGAGATATTTCCAAGTAGACATCTTCTTAACGAACAAGCTGATAACAGAAGCAATAAATCCAAACATCATTCCCCAGAATGTTGCGTAATATACAATTCGAATCAACCAACCAAGTACAGTTGTTCCACCTTCGTCAATAACGTTATTAACTCTATTTTTAAAGCCATCTACGCTTGGGATGTTTGTATAAGACACGCCATCACCAGCTGCACTGTTTGCAGAATTTCTAACATTTCCTGCAATATTTTCAACAGACTCTATTGCAGAACCTGCGTTATTGTTTGCAAACTCACGATTTGCTTTTACGATATTACCAGCAGTCTGATCGGCTTTTCCACCAATATGGTCTCCCACTTGGTTAGCAACCTGAGAACTATCATTGGCTTTATTTGCAGCAGCACCACCCAATCCTTGATTCGTTGAAATATTTGGAGATTGGATGGTATTTGATGTTTCTGCGCTAACAGTTCCTGCACCTAATAGAGCAAAGCTCGCAATAAGTGCTACACCGCCGGCTAGAATTTTTTTCAAATATTTTTTCAATTTCTTCACCTTTTAAATTTTATTTCCGGTTTTTCCGGTTTTTTCAATTATAGTATCATTTTAAGGTTTAATTTAGAAAAAAAAATAAGACCGCAATTTATGCAGTCTTTCTTAAAAATAAATTAAAATTTTTGTTTTAAAACAACATTATCAGAAGAGGGAATGATTTCAATTTTGTGACTATTCTTTAAATTGATAATAATCATATTTTTCAAAGTTCCAACTTCAGTAAACTCCCAGTCAGACCAGTCTTTAATATAGTTGCAAACTAAATCAATAATTTCTTTTGAACTAAGCGAATTACCAGTAAGTGGAAGATTTTTTACATATTTTGAATATTTGAAAATAGCAAATTTAGAGGCTTCCTTTGCTTCCTTTTCGTCATAATAATTGTCGTATGCAAAAAATTTCTTCCCTTCATATTCTTCATTTGATAACAATTCGATTAGATGTTTCTTTAATTTTTTAATATTAGAGTTTTTCATAACGCCGTCCTTAAATCTTTATTTCAAACTAATTATATCAAAAACAAAAGATTTTTTCAACTGAATTTATCATAGAATTGTAAAAATTCTCCAATAATTTTAGAGAAAGGCAATATAATAGATATAAGGCTGAGGATGAATTTTTTCATCCCAATCAAAACTATAAAGACCTTGGAGGTTCAAGTTCAAAAGATGAACAGAAAAATTAAAGATCGTGCCTTTCGATTTACAAAAGAAAATTGGGGCTCATTATTAGTGGCTGTGTTGCCTATTATTATTATCGCAATCATTTCAAACCTTTCCGTGCGTTACGTCGGAACAGGAAGTATAGACGGATCAACCGTTACAACTAGTACATCATATTCAACTAATTATGGTAATTTTTTATCTGCAATCGGAGCTATTTTTGCTGTTAACCTTGCACAAGTTGCGATACCTTTGGCGAACAAACATAATTGGGGGAAAATCAACCCGGATTCTGAAGATGATAAATTGACAATTTTATCTTCTTTTAAAAATTTAGGAGAAACTTTCTTCCCTATTCTTTTCACAACAATTGCTATGCAAGCGTCTGTATTCTTGTTAGCAGCTTTTATCGGTGTCTTTGTTGCTGTATCGTTCTTCTATCCAATAGCAATCTTCCTAATTTTTGTTCTTCTATTTTTATTCATCTGGTTACTCATCCGTTTGTCTATGGCTGAATACATCGTTGTCGATATGGTCACTGATCTTACCGGAGTATACTCTCAATATAAAAATAAAAATCTATTTTACAAAGCAGTATCAGCACTTAAAGAATCTTGGAACTTAACAAGAGGAAAATCTGCCGAAATTATCATTTTAGGGTTGAGTTTGATCGGCTGGGTATTTTTATTGTTAGTCACTTTAGGTTTAGCACTATTCTTTATCCAACCATACTTCTTAATGGTTCAATATAGCCTATACCAAGAACTAGTTGCCGAAGCATATCCTAATCAAACAAAGCTACCTTAATGATTTAATAAAAAAAAGAGATTGATTTTTCAATCTCTTTTATAATTTTAGAAATATATTTAAACTGGAAAAAATCCAGTAGAAAGAAGGTAATTTAAATATGGCTATGTTTTATGAAGTGAGCGATGTTAAATTAGAAATTGATAATCTCTCAAAGGGTTACGATGATCTTAACGAGTGGGCTCGTAATGTCGCTACAAAAGAAGATCTTAAAGCAATCGAGAAGGTGATGAAAGACGCAATGTTGGGTGTTCGTACATCACTAACAAACCGTATGGCGTTTCACGGAACTTTCAGTATGTCTATGAAGACTTACATCACGTTCGAGATGGAAGCTCCTATGGGAGTTAACGTCACAGCTAAAGGTCTCTCAGTAACTCCGAACTTATTTATTAACCCGCTTTGGTTAATTTATAAACTTGGTCGCAAAACAGAGAGCGCTCCTGGTCTTGGTGATGGTGGAGAATTTGTTGATTCAACGACTTTTGTTGATACAGCGGTTATCTTATATCACGAAATGTGTCACATTCTTTGGGAACATCCAAACGTGTACAAACAACATTCGGAAAATGGTTATCACGAAATTGTTAACTTGGCTACAGATACCCAAATCAATCAGGATCCACTTATTGCAATCAATAAGACTATCACTGATTATGGTATCACGTTGGAAAAAATGAAGAAGATGTTTGGTCTTCCTAATTTGAAAGCTAATCAACCTTCAAATTATTATTTTGAAGAGTTTATGAAGGTCTGGAAGCAAAAACAACAACAACGCCAACAAAAATGCCCTTACTGTCAACAACAAGAGCAACAACAGCAAAATGGTCAAGGTCAGGGACAAGACCAAAATGGTCAAGGTCAGGGACAAGACCAAAATGGTCAAGGTCAAGGACAAGGTCAGAATGGTCAAGGTCAAGGACAAGGTCAGAATGGTCAAGGTCAAAACCAAGGTCATTGTACTTGTGGTCGTCAACACGGACACGGGCAAGGTAACGGTCAGGGGCAAGGACAAGGTACTGGATTAGATGATCACAACACTTGGTACAAAACTCCTTCTGATGTAACTACAGAAGATGGTGAGTCAATTGGTAGTATCGCTTCACAAAAGGATACTCGTACCGCAGTTGCTGATATCGTTAAGCGTGTATCTCAAGACCCGGTTGTTCGTGACAAGGTTGATAATCAGAAAATGCGTGGCTTGATGGCTGGTGGATTGTATGATCAAGCTATTGAAGGTAAATCTGAAAAAGGAAAACTTCCTTTAAAAACAGTTCTTCAACAAGGTGTCGGCCGTCTTCGTGCCGGTGTCCGAAGCACTTATTCTCGCATTTACAAACATCAAGGTAATCGACCTGTAATTAAAAAAGGTAAGAAAAAACTTTGGAATAAAAACATCCGAGTCTTCCTTGATAATTCAGGATCAATGGGAACCTTTGAAATTAGTTGGGCAACGATGGAAGTGGCCGCAATTGCTAAGGCAATCAAGGCAAACTTGAGTATCATTCCTTTTGATACCGTTGTATATAGCGAAAATGAACAAGTCATTCCTAAGAGTGGTAAGTTCAAATTTGTACCAACCGGACGTGGTGGTACAAGTTTCCAACCAGTATTCGATTATATGAAACAGGTCGGTGTCACAAACCAAAACGATGTGGTTATCATCATTTCAGATGGTTACGGCGAGTCACGAATCGAAAATTACGGATTCCGTAACGTTATTTGGGTTATGGTTGAATCAAAAACCAACACTCTCAGCGTTCGTGAACAAGATATTCGTGGTCACCTCGTTGCATACTTGGAAGATGATTATCGATACAAGATCGAAAAAATCGGCGCATAACAAAAAGCAGGTTTGTCCTGCTTTTTTTATTTTATAAAACTAACAATTAATTTCTTGTTCTTTTAACCTTACCTTTTTTAAAGGTTAAAATATTAAATCCTTTAACATCTATCTGTGTATTATCATATCCAAATAAACGAGCCCTACCTCTCCCCATTTCAATAGCTCTTCCACTTGGTAAAAGATAAATATCAAATACAACATCTTCTTTAACAATTAGAGCTGCAAATTCAATCTCTGAATTTTTTAAAACTGATAGTGTTTCATTTAAATCAGAACCGTAAAAATTAGGGTATTCCTCCAGCAGAGATTTTAGGTCGGAGTCAACAGCAATAAATGGCAGATCCACTCTAGTCTGAGCCTTCCCGTTTTCAAGTATCTGAGTAAATGTTATTTGTCTAGCTTCAGTATCAACTTGATTGATGTAAAATCTACCACAAAAATCTACTCTAGTATAATCCAAATCAAAGGCTGTAATTGTATAAGGGCGCTCGCACCACATAGAGCGTTCCTCGAGCGCTGATAGTATCAATAAGCCAAAGGTAATTATGCTCATCCAGATAAACGCAATTCCTGCAATAATAATGTGATTGAAACTCACTATTTTTTCACCATCACTTTCGCTAATTTCTTAATTTTTTCTGGTTGAAATCCAACAATAAAATCTTCATCGTTTCCATAAAAAATAACCGGCGCTGAAGCGATTCCTTTCTCTTTTAAAAACGGAATATAATCCGGGTTCTTATCGATATTAATTTCTTCATATTCGACACCCGAACGATCCATAATTTTCTTTGCCATCTTACATTGAGTGCAATTATTCTTTGTATAAATAGTAATCAATGATATATCTCCTATTTTTATTTTTTTACTAAACTTAAAATATTTCTCCTTTCATTATATCAGAATGGAGTATATAAATCAACAATTTATATTTTATATTTTACGTCGGAAGTTTGTTTCTTTATAAAAGTAAAAGTAGATTCTTTTTTAGAATCTACTCATCAAAATTTTTAAGCTCATTCTTCTCGTATGAACAGGCGTTTAAAAATCCATAAACACCAATAAACATACCGATTCCACAAGAAATAAGCGAAGTCCAAAACAGCATATAACCCTCTTTTCTACTGTACTTGTTAAAGAACAGAAATCCATTTTCTTAAATTATATAAAAAGCCGGAAAATAACCGGCTTTAAAAAACAACATCACTCTCTCGCTCACGTTCAACCAAGTATTCCAACACGGTATTTCGAGATTTGTTTTCAAACACTCGAACTTTTTGTCGGATTGTTCGGAATGAACCGAATAGATAACAACGTTCTTTAAAACGTGTGATACCCGTATACAAGAGATTTGCATTCAAGGAATAATTGTGCTGACTAGCCGCAATCATAATACCATACTTAGATTCACTACCTTGAGATTTGTGAATTGTGTAAGAATAGCCTAGTCGCAACTCATCACTGAGATCTTCGGCGAATACCTGTACACGCTCTTTAGTGACTAAATTCTCAACAATCACACCGTATCCGGAAATATCAATGATTTTACCAACATCTCCGTTATTTACAGAAATAGCTTCCAAATCTTCAGCTGTAAAACTTTCTACTGTGTTGTTGACATCGATACCTTTCGGGAATCGTCGGTTATTCTGGAATAATACCAGATCATCCTTGTAGAATTTAACCTCAGTACCAAAAACTTTTGTCTCTAGATAAAGCTCTAGTGGGTTCTTATCTTTATAAGCACGAATCAAAGTTTGAATGTGATTATTCAAATTCAATTGCCCCAACAAATTTTTATTTACCGGTGTCAAAACCATAATATCTTCAGGTTCAACATCGTTACTCAACATCTTATTGTAAGCATTCAGAACTTGAGCCAAAATAGTCTCTTGGTCGTTAATATTCTGAGCGATAAGATCCTTCGCTAAAACGAACGGTTTATTTCCGTTATCTTTTGGAGAAAAGTATCCAGAACGAAACTCCTCAGAAAGTTGTGCGATACCACCACTACCTGATTTAACACGAAAACTTTTCGTTAATCGTGTGGTTTTCAAAAGTCCCTTTTTGATAAATAGGTGCAATAGATTTCCTGGGCCAACAGACGGCAATTGGAACTCATCACCAATAAACATCCAACGTGTTTGCGGGAATTTTGCAATACTCCGTTGAATCAGTTGCATAATAGCACCAAACAAAGCAGAGTCCACCATTGAAAATTCATCAATAAATACAATATCAGGAGTATTCTTTTTGAATTTATCCTCAAGAACGTTCACGGAAATTTTGTAAGAACCATTTTGTGATGGGCTCAAAAGGTATTCGTGGTGAATCGTTGAAGCTTCGAAACCGGCATAGCTAGATAGCGTTTGCGCCGCTTTACCAGTTGGAGCAATCAATTGTACTTTTAACTTTTCTTGTTTCAGGAAGTTAATCAACTCTGAAACAGTTTTAGTTTTACCAGTACCACCGGGCCCGACAAGAAGTGAGAATTTTGAGTTTTTCACAGAATGAAATGCTTCCAATTGCTCGTCGCTTGGTTCAAAATCGGTTGTTTTAAGAAACTTTTCAAGTTTTTCATCGAAATTGCGGATGATATCACGCTCGGTAACACCACTTGAACCTGAAAGGATTTTATGGATCAAGTTTTCACAATTCCAATAATCAACAGTTGTCACAAAGTTATCAACAGTAACAATCCCCAAAGTTGTCTCCTTGAAGTATGATAAATTTGGGTCAATGCGGTGCTTTTCAACTTCGTTTTCAATGATATCAGCAGGCAAGTCAAGATCCGAGATTGCAATTTTCATAAATTCTGAAATAGAAATTAAGGTATTACCACTCTTTGTAATTTCTTGTTGAATGATAAATTGAACTCCGTAAAACACTCGTTTATTCGAGTCTTTGAAATAGACAGGATTTTCAGGATAAAGTTCTGACAACTTTTCACGAAAAGTGTCGACAATCTTAAATCCGAACCCCTCAATATTAATCATATCAAATGGGTTTCCCATCATAATATCAAAAGCCTCTTGCGGAGTTGGATATTGCCCGACAATCTTCTCGATTTGCAAGTCAGTGAAGCACTCACCGGCTTCTCCTAACAAAGAGATTAGTTGAGAAGATTTTTGTTTGTCGTTGAGACATTTAAATAGGCGCTTATATTTTTCTAAAGAGATATTAGGGTTTTCATCTGAAAGAATTTCAGATAGAATCTTTCCATTTTCACTAAAAACAACATCCCCATCTTCTGAGATAACATAAATTGAATTTGTAATCTTATTTAAAGGTAGGGTTTTATCATCAAGAAATCCCTCATTCTTTAGGTGTTTTACAAGCCCCTTAAAATGCTCGTTAGCAGCAATACGATCCAAGTAATTCCACTGATCATCAATCGTTTCCGGAAATTTAAAGTAAACTTTTTTTACGTAAAAGTTGGTACCTTTACCGGTTCGCTTAGGATCCAGATCAACAGTAATTGTATCACCAACTAAAAGGTTTGTTTGGGAAAATACAGAGTACGAGTTGTAAACTGGATGTTTTTCTAGAATAGTGTTGTGGATATCTTGTGGATGAACTTGATAAATATACAAGTCCTTGTTGCTAGACTCCCAACTCTTTCTTAGTATTGTAATAGTTTCTGACATTGTTGTCAGTCCTCCTTCTTTCTTAATTAAAAAATTTTTATCTGTTTAAATTATATCACAAAAAGCAAAAAACTTCAAAAGTTACAGGATAAATAAAAAAGCTGTATTTAATACAGCTTTTATTTTTTTTAAAATGTTTGCATAAGAGCTTGGTTTTCACGAATTGTGAACAAGATGTTCTTGTCGTCATCACCAAGAATATGCTTGAAATCTTTCAAAGCTGAGGCGTTAGAACCTGCTGGAGCCTTTTGGAGACGATAAGCCAACGCTGAAGATGTTTCAGTAGGTGTGCTGATTTCGTCAGAACTCAAAAGTTCAACAAGTTTGCGAACGTTGTTTTCAACTTTGAATTTAATCGGAGATGTGTCCTCCGTAGCCTTCAACAACAAATAGTACTGCTGGAATGGATCCAAGCTGTTGTACTTGTTGATTGCTGCTTTCTTGAGTTTGGCGTCTTTTTCATCACCGAACAACTCTTCAAGGGTCATCAACTTATCAAGTTGGTTCATTGTGGCGATAATGGTAGCTCCACATTCGTCACCAAAGAATGACTTGATGGTCATTTGAGCCCACTCTGCTTTCATACCCATTTCTTGCATTTCTTCTACTGCATAAAGGTAGTTAGAACATTTCTCGATGGTACGGTTTGTTGCCAAACGGATATCATCGTCTACCTTCTTGAAGTATAGTCCTGGGTTTTGCTTGAAAGCACTGAAGAGATAAGGATGGATATTTGACAATCCCTTTTCGTTAACTCCCTTAGCCCAATCCATAAATCCAGCGTAATCTTCTGCAAGGATATAAACGGCACATCGGGTGATAACCGCCTCCTCGATCGGATGTGTTGGACTATCCGAATCCTCGAACCCTGGAATATCTGGCCCTGGGTTACCCGCAAGGATGAAGAACACACGGTTCTTGTCAAACATAACACCGTTTGGTGTACGTCCGGCTTGAATGAAGTTCATCCAAGTGCGCTGATCCCCTTGGTTGAAGGAGCTGATTTCATCAATTAAGAAGAAATAGTCCAATCCGTTGTTTGCTGGGTCGTCAAGAAAACGTTGCATTTTCTTGATCTCTGGCAAGTTGTCGATCTTCAAGTGATCCCCATCTTCCTTGTCAGCCATAGTGTCAATGTAAGGCATTGACAATGTTTCTTCCGGAGTACCAGAACCGTCTACGATTGAGTAGCACTCCTCCCAATCACGACCGTGTTTGCCACCGAGAACTTTATTTAGTTGCCATTCGGCAAGCTCTTTAAGTTTTTTCTCGATAACCACAGTTTTACCGATAGCTGGGCGACCAAGGATCATCATTGGTTCCTTGGCAAAGAATAATTTAGGGATTTCCGTAATCAATTCGTTGATAGTAATGTATTGCATTAAATTTACCTTCTTTCTGTGCTGCTTTTGCAGCGGTTTTTTATATTTTCAAAATTATATAATCTTTCTAAAATTGAGAAATAAAAAAAAGAGGATAAGTAATCCCCTTTTTTAATTACAACAATCCATCACGCTTCAATCTTTTGATTTCGGCTAAAGCGTTGTTTATTTTCTCCCGATCAATATTGGAATATTGTTTGGAATACAGTAATGATAGATCTGGCACTATCACAACATCAGTTTTAATTAACTTCGTTTCTTTTTTAGTTTCCATTTTTGTCCTTCTTCCCGAGCTCAAAGCTCTTTAATTTTTATTTTTAATAATTATAAGAAATAAATCGAGATAAAGAAAAAAGAGGATGGCTCATCCTCTTTTAATAGATTTAAAACATTGAGTAAAAGTCTTTGTCGTTATCAACGATGATGATCTTTACTCCTCTTTTATTAAATGTTTTACCGTTTGGTAACTTACCAAACTTAAGGATTTCTATCAGAATATCTTTGTTATATTCTGATAGAGCACTAGGAGATTCAATTATCACATTGTAATTGATACCTCCAACATTACCTATTCCTTCATTACTTAGAAAATCAATTAATGAAGAAATTGTATTTGGATATTCTACTACTACATTACCGCTTCTGAATGTAGGAATTAGAAATTCCTGTTCTGATAACAATCGACAATCGATTGTCATCAAAAGATTTTTAACATCAACCTGATCTAATCCCATCAGGTTAAACTTTGAACTCAAATCGTTCAAAATTACATTCTTTAACAAGTTCAGCTGACCCGCCCCAACTTGTTGTTGAATGAAGACCGGCTTCTTATTCAGAAGAATATCTAATTCCTCTTCTGAGTAGCAGTTACCGTTAATTAAACCCATCCACTGGATTCTTACAGCCTCATCCATTTCGGCCATTTCATCAACAAAATCAAAATTATTCATTTTTTCTCCTTCTTTGCCAAACATCTATGTTTGGATTTTTTAATTTTTAAAATTATATAAAATAAACCTTTGAAAGAAATAAAAAAGAGGATGAACCATCCCCTATCTTTATTTTTCAAAGACAAGACAGATATTGTCCATATCTTTGTAGGTATCTTTAAAGTTATCAACGATAACCTTCAAAGCACCATCGATGTCATTGTTAATACACAAGACGAGAGTAGTACCCTTATTAATTGGGTAATTGTAGTCTCGTGCTAACAATGACAATTTGTTTTTGAGGTGTAGAGCGATTTCTTTATCTACACCATAATATGGGGTTTCCCACTCGAAACTGTCAACTTCGAACTCAAGAGAACCTTTTGAGATGAAGTCCAGATGAGTATAAAACCCTTCATATTCCAACTTGTCAACTACTTTGTAGACATCTTCATTTTCAAAAATCTTCATTTAATTTCCTTCTTCCCGAGCTATTAGCTCTTTTTATTTTATTTCTAAAATTATATACTCCTAATCAAAATCAAAAAACAAAAAAAGAGGATTAATAATCCCCTTTTTATTTAGCAGCTTGTTTTGCAGCCTTAGCCTTTTGCTCTTCAGCTAACAACAAAGCAACCTGCTCTAGCGGTGTTGCCATCTCTGCAACAACCGGGCGAGACAGCAAAGCCAACATAGCCATTTCGTTCATATAAATTTCCTTCTTTCCACTGACATTATTTCAGTCAGATTTTTTTTAATCTGTATTAATTATAGATTAAAAATCTTACTTAAACAAAAACAGAGGGGGTAATCCTCTGTTATAGATTTAGCTTTTCGGAAACTTTTCTGAAAATGTTCCATCCTTGGACGTTCTCTTTTACTTGTTCTAGAATACTCTGTCTAATATTCGGACTCAAATCGTATAGACTTTCAATGAAATCATCCACCTCATCTTCTGTATCTTTTAAAGGAAATGGAATTTTTCCCTTACTATTAATGATTGAATCAGAAATTGCGTTTTGAAGAATTTCCTCCACACCTTTATTTCTGAAAATATCGCTAAGTTCAACGCCGTTCATCTCAAGGATGATATCCACATCATACA
>ERZ773203.629-NODE-629-length-19408-cov-18.314008_pt1 | contig 19408 bp, 16 predicted proteins | sample MGYA00580529_ERZ773203 | MGnify/ENA primary metagenome ERZ773203 (study PRJEB29015, sample SAMEA2738176) | human oral metagenome | biome: human oral; feature: human-associated habitat; material: saliva | place: China | collected 2177 ... | reverse complement strand
GGCGCTATCGGCGCCGCAGCAATGCGGAGGAAGCGCTCGTAATTCGCGTTTCATAGCCAGAGGCGGGGGTACCGGTCATTCACCGGCACCCCCGCCTTGTGTGTGGTGGGGAGCTGCCCCTCAGCTCAGCTCCCCACCGGGATACTCACCTCAATTCATGCGCCGCCTGCGCAGCGCATAGCCCGCAGCTGTCAGAAGGGCAGCACTGATCAAGATCGCGCTTGTCTCACCACCCGTGCGAGCAAGAGATGACTTCTTGCCCTTGCGGGCGCTCTTCTTCTTTCCATCCTTTGCCGAGGCCGTGCCCGCTTGCTCTGCAGAGGCGGAGCCAGCCTGCTGCGCGCCGCTTTGAGAAGGATTGGCGCTGGGCTGGGGATTTGGATCCCCACTTGGCTGGATGGTGGGATCCGTTGTCGGCTGAGTACTTGGATCCGTCGTTGGGTCCGGAGTTGGGTCCGTCGTTGGGTCCGGAGTCGGTGCCGGCAGCGAGACGCTGAGGGCAGTGCTCAAGCCAATGCGTGCGTTCGCCCGCATCGTTGTGCATGCCTCCGGAGTCGGGTCAGCCGTGCAATCCACGCCAAGAAGATCGTTGGTCGTAGGACGCTCGATCTTCACCATGCGGAGATTGTCGAACAAGACCGGCGCATCGCCCTCATCAGCGGCAATGGTGAAGCGCACCTTCGTTCCATCCTTCGCGACCGTGAAAGTCACAGGAACGCGTTGGAAGGAACTGGGATCACTATTGGTCCGGTGCTTCTGATCCGCAGCCATCCAGTTTTCGGCCCAGGTCCGGTCGATGATGGTCTCTGGGTTTGCAGCAGGATCGGTATCGTTCACCGTCTGGACATCAAGATAGTTCTGTCCAACCAGTCCTTCAGCATTCGTATTCACCGTCAGCGCTTGCTCATCATCCAAGGAGCGAGCACGGCGTGCGCTTCGCGTACCAACACTGCGGTCGCTTCCTGAAACAGCTGCGCGCGTCGTTCCGTCGGGAACAAGAACACCCAGCTCAGCGATTGCAAGCAGGCCATCGGGTTGGTCGGCCTTGGTCTTGTAATTGCTCAGGACTCGGATGCGAACATACTTCGCGTTCACCGCCTCGTCGAAGGTAATGCGCTGAGCAAGAGCCGTGTTTCTCAAAGTGCCTTCGGCGACCTTCTGATTGATGTTCGCTGCGTCTTGGCCAACATAGACCTCGTAGGCCTTGGGCCGGCCATTAGCTTGCCCCGCGCGTCCTGCGATCGACAGGCCGCCGATACTCACCGGCTGTGCGCCAGTGGGATCGTTTCCTTCGAAGAGTGCGAGATCAATCGTGCTGGGGTGATCGGTGAGATTGACCCAATCCTTGTCGTAGAAGGTCGTCAGGTCCTTGTCGAACATGTTCGAGGCCGGGTTCTCTTCGTAGGCAGCCGGTGCGCTGACCAGCTGGAGGGCTCCCGTGTAGTCCTTGAGCGTCAGAGTCGGCGTGGGTTCAGGGGCGGGAGTGTCGCCACCCTCGGTAGCATTTCCACACAGGACGCGGGCATTGCCCCAGTTCGCGTGGTCGTTACCATTGCCATTGCCACCGTCTCCAACGATCAAACGGATGTACTTCATCCCTCGAACATTGCCCGAGATGTCCCTCGGTTCGCTTCCTCCCCTGATGACCGAAGTTTCTGGAACGACGTCGGACCAGTTGGAACCGTCAGTGCTACCGATGACGTGGAAGGTCACTGAGCCACTCCACTGTCCATCCTGCACGCCAACGGTTGCCTTGAAGGTTGTGCACTTTCCTTCCAGCTCAAAACCGAGGTCGCTGGGCGCGTGTGCGCCCAGCCCCTTGGCATAGGGCTGATCATTCATCAAGATCGGATCACCGTCTCCTGCTTGATCTTCACCGACCTCGCTATCACGTTCAACAGGTCCCCAACCGTTGGAGTTCCACGTCGATGAGAAGGGCATGTCAGAGAGGTAGTTGACGGCATTGGACCTGATGGATCCCAGAGCTGTCACACTCGTTGTGCCCACAGCGGTACGATCCTCATCGCCGATCCGGTAGTGGGCCTGGTGCGTCAAGGTGACGGCATTGCCACCGGCCCCTTCGGGAATGCTCACCGTCCACGTGGTGGTGAAGGTTTCTCCCTTGGCAAGAGTCTCGGCAGTCGTGGGCGAAGTCGCCTGTGCACTCCACCCAGCCGGGAGGCTCAATTCGCTGCGGACATTGGTGACATCCGCGGACTCATTATTCACCAAGGTTGTTGTCACCTGGACGGTCTTGCCTTCGATCGCGCTTCCCTGGGTTGCGATGCTTGCAGCAGCGCAGGCGGGGACGTCGGCGGTTGTTCCAAGATCTTCGACTCGGAAGTTATCGATCGAGAAATCGTTTCCTGACTTTCCTCCCTGGACGTTGTAGAGGCCAACCCAGTAGGAGCCGCAAGCACCAACATTGAGTTCTTCAACGAAGTGCGAGGGCCTCTCCGTTTGGGGAAGGAGCGTCGAATCGAGATAGTTCGCACTGACTCCGTCAGCTCCCGCAGAATCGTATGCGGTGACCCAGTAGTATGAACCGCTCACGGCGTTGTCGTAATCGTAGGAAATACGGTAGCGGTGTCCCGCCTGCAGATTCACGGTCTGCGGAACAGTCCGGTAGACAAGACCGCCGTTTTCTTCATGGCTCTTCAGCGACCAGTGTCCCGCGATCGCATCATCCGTCGTCTTCCGCGAACGATCGGGAAGAACTCCGCCTCGTTGAGTGTAGGGAGCGTTCAGCGAGGCCAGAACTGTGCGCGGGTCCGTGATATTGCCGGCGTCGCCCTTGACGAAGGGGCCCCAGCCTTCCGCAATATTCTCGAAGTCCTCAAATACTGTCGTCACGGGCTTGTCTCGAGTAGCCCCCAAGTCCCCATTTCGCTGCTGCGATCCGGCGCTTGTCACGCCATCTCCCGAGGCGGAAATAGTAACCTTGCGAGTCTTTCCATCGTTGATCTGGACCCACGCGCTGCCCTGGTAGGTTCCCGCGTTCAGGGTCATCTCTTGGGATAGAGAGGCCTTGCCTGCACCCAGCTGTGCGACAGGATCACCGTGGGGATCCTTCACGACGCTGACTGAACCAGCCGTTGTGTAGCCGTTCAGACTTCCCGAGTTGAATCCAGGATCAGCGAAGACGGTTCCTGCACCCCATGCCGGGGTCGAGACGGCTGCGGGAGCATTTTCTGGAACCAGCACGAAGGCCGTGTGGTCGCGATCGCCTTCAGCCACTCCGTCATAGACCGAGGCCGGGATAGTGATCTTTCCGCCGGAGACTGCCACATCAGTGACCTTCACGCGTCCTTGATCGGTGAGTCGGTAGAGAGCCAGAGACCCAACACCTTGGTACGACTTGGTGAGAGTCCACTCCGTCGCAGTTCCAGCGGGGTTGTAGTAGTACAGGCGATCTGCCCCGGCAGAAGTTCCGTTGTCCTTCCACGGCAAGAGGTAGCTATCGCCTCGAAGGACTGTTGCCCCGTCGTAGACAAATTCACGCGAGGAAGACATGTCTGCCTGAATCGTCCCAACGACGTAGCTAGCCTCTGTTTGAGCAGTAACCGCCGTCGACCCTGAAGCCACCGTTCCATTGGCAAATGTGTAGGTGTGCTTCGTCTTGCCATCCCCTGCATCCGCGGTGTCGTAGCGCATGATGCGCGAGGTCTGGAGGAACTTGCTGGGCAGGTTGTTTGACCAAATATTGCGGTAGAACGCATCTTGGTCTTGGTGGCCAGTCCAGCCTTCGAACTCGACAATCTGGGGGTAGCCCAAGACAACGTTCGGGTTCCAATTGTCCTTATTCGCATTGTCGACGAAGCGGATGACCTGAGAGTTCAGGCCCTTGTTGGTTGCACCACCGTAGTGCTCGTCATTCGACCAGTGCGACCACAGCGAGTGCCTCTCGAAACGGTCTGCCCATTCAGATCCGACTTCCCATCCCATCTTGTTGAGTTCGTTGCCCAAGCGGTCAGCTTGCCAGCCCGAACCGTAGTAGACGTCGATGTAGATCCAGCGGAAATTCGGGTACTTGCTTAAGGGGAATTGATTGCGCAATTCCTGGAAGCGATTGACAGCGCCGCCATTGCCCAAATCATCACGCTGATTGACGTAGTAGGACTGGTTGAGCCAGTTCCACCCGCGGCCACCGGTGAAGGGAAGAGAACGGAAAGAGTTTGCTTCCGGGTAGGCCTCGGTCGTATTGACGTGAACGCCATAGATCGCATTGACATCCTTCGTGCTGGCGAAGAGGGTACCGAAGTCAGCCGCACCACCGGCGCGAGTATTGATGTTCCCGCCGTAGTCCATGTGGCCCGAGTCGTGACCTTCAGAGGCATAGCCCTTGACCATGACACGCTGCCCCAACCCGTCAGTCGCAAGGCTCACGCGCTTGACGTCATCGGCGATCTGGAGGAAGGGATGAGTTGCGGCCGAACCGAAATCGAAGGGAATGTGGGTAACGACCCACTTATGATTGTCGGCTGCGCCGGTGATCTCGGGAGTGATATCCGCATAGGCAACTGCGGCATCTTGCCAATCAACGCCGCCCGAAGAGTTCGCGTCTCCTGTGAAGACAAGTGTCGTGTAGGGGCGTTCTTCGTCCCCAATAGCATCCGTCGCGGCCTCGGAACGGTAGGTCCACTGACCATTTTGCGCGATCAGAGTCTTGATGCCGTTTTGTTCGATGACTTGGCGCTTCCACCTGGAATTCCAGTTGCTTTCATAGCCTTGGGGCTGGTCATAGGTCGCGTTGGTCTCCATACCGACGGCGACCTTATTGGTGTTGACCATGAGGTAGGCGCTGGGTTGTTCGTAGTAATCAATGGGCGTCGAGGCGGTGATGCTGGCAAAAGTATCGTCAACACCCGCATAGGAGTCGCCATTGGCTGCGCCTCGGGATACTCCCGTGATACCGCACGCGTATGCTCCGCCTTGGTCTGCATTTACTGAGACGAGGCCGTGGCCGGGAATTTCCACCGTGTGCGCGCCGCTCATCTCAGTGATGCGGAAGGTCAAAGTCGGTCGCTTTGCGCCCTCCGTTCCTTGGGCGTGCGAGGTGATTTCCTGTACCTCGATCTCGGCTTTCATCGTGATCTCACTGCCGACGAAAGTTACCGTATAGGCGACTTTCTGGTCGGAAACACGCTGCGCTTCAACAGTGTCGACGGTGTATTGGTTTCCGTCGATCATGACCTGGTGAAGCGTTTCCGCGCGGCCGCCAACGGGGTTTCCCGCGAAGGTATATCCGTTGACCTGTGGGAATTCGTGCGAGACCGTTGCACGAAGTTGTCCCGCGCTGATGGTCGTGGGCGCGTTGAGAATAACGGAGGTATCTGTTGCACCTTCAGTAGCATGTGCAACCGCTGATCCCGGAAGGGACAAGGCGAGTGCCCCAAGGATGGCCAGGGGTCGCCAAAAGACGCGTTTGTCTATCATCGTGTCGGGCTCCTTTGCCTAGACGTGACTCATCTATCTTCCAGCGAACATTCATCAAATGCAAGGAGTTTTTGAGAGGTATTTGTTCCACAGGTGGAGCACAGCTTGTCCATAATCCCTACAGAAGCCGGCCGTGAATTCTAGGGGCATGAACAAGAATGACTTCCCCACTCCGGCTACTCCTTCGGCCGATGACCTTGCCCGCTCTTTCGCTGCCCGCCAGCAGGCAGCCACCGCCCAGGCCACTCACGCGAGCTCAGCCTCGGCCTCGGCAGAGCACACTGCTCCTACCCACCGCACCCGCCCCGCAAAGCGTCGTCGCAAGGGACTACGCAACGGAATCATTGCGGGCGCAACCGCAATCACGCTGGCATTGGGTGGCACCACCGCATGGGCCCTCAACCGCTACGTGATCGACCACGTTGAAGTCACCAGCGCTTCTTCGTACGAGGCCACCCAGGGCAACGCGCAGACAACTTCTCTGAATACGGATAGCGCAACGATCACCTCGGATACCTACACGAACGGAAACACCAAGATCTCCGTCAAGCAGGTCCAAAACAACGGCATCACCTACTACGTCGCGGATGTTCAGCTCTCCGATGCCACTGCTCTACGCTCCGCTTTCGCAAACGATCAATTCGGCGCGAATATCACGGACCTGGTGTCCTCGATCGCAACGGATAACAACGCCGTCTTCGCTATTAACGGCGACTACTACGGTTTCCGCTCGACGGGCATCGTGATCCGAAACGGCACAATCTACCGCGACAGTGGCGCTCGTCAGGGCCTGGCCATCTACAAGGACGGCACGATGAAGGTCTACGACGAAACTCAGACCAACGCTCAAACCCTGGTCAACGAGGGTGTGTGGCAGACCCTCTCCTTCGGCCCTGCGCTTTTGCAGGACGGCCAGGTGATCAGCGGAATCGACAACCTGGAGATCGATACCAACTTCGGTAACCACTCCATCCAGGGTAAGCAGCCGCGAACCGCGATCGGCATCATCGACGACAACCACTTTGTCTTCGTCGTTGTGGATGGTCGCTCGCGAACTTCAAGCGGCGTAACGATGAGTGGCCTAGCGGAAATCATGCAGAGCCTGGGTGCAAAGACCGCCTACAACCTCGACGGCGGTGGCTCCTCTGAAATGTGGTTCAACGGCCAAGTCGTCAATAACCCCTCCAACGGTGGCGAACGCGCTACCTCCGACATCATCTACATCACGAAGGGAGCTTGAGCCATGTACGTGTTAATTCCTGCTTACCAACCGGATGCACGATTGCCGCGTCTCATCCTTGAGCTGCACCGAGCTGATTCAGCAATGCGCATTGTTGTGGTCGATGACGGTTCCGGCGAAGAATACCGGGATATCTTCGATGCCTCGCGCACCGCGGGCGCACACGTCATCTCCTACGAACGCAACCGCGGTAAGGGGTACGCGCTTCGGGCTGGTTTCACCTACATTTATGACCACGCCCAAAGCCTTGGAATCAAAGATTGCGTTGTGACTGCAGACGCCGATGGCCAACACACGCTTGTCGATATCTTCCGCGTGGGCCAGGCCTGCGCGACATCCAACCAAAGTGTTTTGGGCGTCCGCGAGTTCGTCGGTCATGTTCCGGCACGTTCGAGGATTGGTAATAGCGCAACTTCTGGGCTCTTCTGGCTTGCAACCGGCTGGAAGCTCAAGGACACCCAGACTGGTCTGCGCGCCTTCCCGATTGATCTTTTGCCGACGCTAATCGCTATCGAGGGCGATCGTTATGAGTACGAGCTCCGCGTCCTTTTGCAGCTTGCGAAGTACCGTCATCCGGTGACACAAATCCCGATTGAGACGATTTACGAGGCCGGAAACCCGACCTCTCACTTCCGTCCGCTGCAAGATTCCGCGCGAATTTGGGCGCCGCTCTTGAAGTTCGCCGTCTCTTCAGGAATTGCGACCGTTATTGACTATGTCTTGGTTCTTCTCTTGAACGCTCTCACGGGTACTTTGCTCTTCCCCGTTGTTGCTGCTCGTTTGGTCAGCGCTTCGGTGAACTTCACAATGAATCGTCATGTTTTCGAGGCCAAGGGCACCTCCCTGCGTCGCAGTGCGATGCGTTATGCGTCTCTGGCACTTGCGGTCGTCGCTGGCTCCTACATCATGCTTTCCGTGATGACGAGCGTGGGAGTGCCGCTGTGGCTGGCAAAGATTATCGCTGACACGACGATGTACCTGGTCTCCTACTCCGCGCAGAGCCGCTATGTCTTCGCTCCGGAGAAGGAGGCATCCGGCGGGCAAGAGAACACTCTTGATCACTCCGTTTCTGTCCAAGCGACGGCTGCGGATCTGCAGGATTCCAAGCCCGAGGCCTCGCTTCCGACCCCGGCCACGCCCACCCCGGCAGCTGTGCACTCATTGCGCGCACGTGCTGCAGTGGGTTCACATAACGATACATTTCGCTTGAGCCGCGCCTCCTAAAGGAGCGCTCGCGCTATCCTCAATGGCATAACTTTGGCCATTGTTCACGCACCAAATAAGGAGCACCCATGCGTATCGAGATCCTGAATACGCTTCCCGATTCTTCTCACGATCAGGTTCACGAGGCTTTCGACCGTTTGCTTCCGCAGCTGTCTTCCTCCGCGCAGCCCTTGTCCGTGGAGCAGATTGAGGAGCTTTTTGACCAAGAGTGCCTGCACCTGGTGTGTGCCGTTGATGATGAGGAGAAGATCATGGGCATGCTGTCCCTGGTCGTCTTTGACATTCCGACGGGAAGGCGCGCGTGGATTGAAGATGTTGTGACAGATCAGGCCGTGCGCGGACATGGCGTTGGCCAAAGTCTTGTGGAAGCCGCAGTGGACCACGCCAAGGCGTTGGGGGCTCGGACAGTCGATCTAACATCCCGGCCGACGCGAGAGGCGGCGAACCGCCTCTACCGTCGGGTTGGTTTCCTTCAGCGCGAAACCAACGTCTACAGGAAGTCGTTCTAACCGTGTAGACCCAGAATGTGGGGTGGGGCAGCTTACGCTGCCCCACTTTTCTTTTAGAGAATCGTGTCGGAGATGACGTTAAGGATTCTCAGTAAGGTGTCGCGGTCATTGCCGTCTACCGCACTGAGAAGCCCGCTGCGGACTGCGTTTGCGAAGACACTATTAGCGGCCTCGTAGGCCTTGCGCCCCTCGGGGGTGAGGCACACAAGAACGGAGCGTCGATCCGTTGACGATCCTTCTTTACTGATGAAGCCCTTAGCGACAAGACGGGAGATCGCGCGGCTGGTTCCAGAGCGCGTTAACGAGACAAGAGCCCCAAGCTCTCCAGAACGCATAGGTTGTTCTCCATTAGCAAGCTCATCGAGCATTTCAAACTCGATTAAAGCCAAAGGAGCGCTCTTGCTAATTTCGGAACCCAAGGCGCTCTGAACAGCACGCGTAACAGAACTCCACGCGTGCCAAAGCTCAGCTTCGCTCTCATCGAGGAGAGTCTCATTGCTTTGAGTAATCACCCTTTTAATTTATCAGTCTCAGGGGAATAAAACTAGCCCCTGACCTGCGCAAATGCGCAAATAAACCGGACGGATTTTCATCGAATTATTACGAACTAATATGATCTGACAACAATTGCATCTAAATACTTGAACAAAGTTGTTTTAGTGTCATCCCGCATTTACTGAAACAAAGCGCTGCTCAATACATGTGAGCGAAAAAGTACCGCTGCACATATGTCCACCCACTCCTGAATAAAATGTGCAGCGTAAAATGCAGGTATGACACCACGACTTGAGTCTAAAAATCCAGAACTCGACTCTAATACTCTCGATTATCTCCATTTTCTAGCTGATTCCCCCACGCCCTATCACGCGGCTTCCCTCGTCGCTCAGCGCCTCGAAGACGCGGGCTTCACCCGCCAAAGCGAAACAGAACCCTGGGACGCAAGCCCCGGCGGACATGTCATGGTTCGCGGCGGAGCCGTCATGGCATGGATGGTTCCCCAAAACGTCACCGACTCAACCGGTTTCCGAATTGTCGGCGCACACACAGACTCCCCCGCTTTCACGCTGAAGCCCTCACCCCAAACCACAACAAGCGATGGCTGGGGGCAGATCGAGGTCGAAGTCTACGGCGGAATGATCATGAATTCCTGGCTCGATCGCGAACTATGCGTTGCGGGTCGACTGATCATGGCCTCGGGAGAAGAAATCCTGGTCCGCACTGCGCCGCTGGCACGCATTCCGCAGCTGGCAATCCACCTCAACCGAGGCGTCAACGAGTCTTTGCATCTCGACCCCCAGAAACATCTGCACCCCGTATGGACGGTCGACACCCCCGATGCCTCACTGATGGACACCATCGCCCGCGCTGCTGGTCTGGAAAACGCAAACGAGGTCGTTTCCTTCGATCTGATCTGTACTCCCTCACAGGGCCCCGCGACCTTTGGCTCGGAGGCACAATTTGTTGCCGCTGGACGCCAGGACAATCTCTCTTCGGTCCACCCAGCACTGGCGGCACTGGAAGACATCGCAGGAATGGGCATTCCTGAAGGCGGGGACATTATCGTCTTGTCCTGTTTCGACCATGAAGAAGTTGGTTCCGAATCGCGCACAGGCGCTGCTGGCCCAATCCTCGAAGATGTTTTGCGTCGCACTGCTTGGGCGCTCGGGCGTGATGAAGACGGCTACGCGCGCATGATTGCTTCGTCTACGTGTGTGAGCGCGGACGCGGCGCACTCGGTGCACCCGAATTACCCGGAGGTCCACGACCCTTCGCATCACCCGGTCATGGGCCGCGGCCCGGTCCTCAAGATCAACGCTAAGCAGCGTTACGCAACAAACGGTGTGGGTATCGCCTTGTGGAAGCGTGCATGCAAACGTGCAGGAGCCTCTTCACAGGACTTCGTATCGAATAACGCCTCGCCCTGCGGGACAACGATTGGCCCAATCACCGCAACGCGTCTGGGCATCGAGACCGTTGATGTGGGTGTTGGATTGCTCTCCATGCACTCGGCTCGCGAGATGAGCCATGTCCAAGATCTTCTTGATCTTCGTAAGGTGTTGGCTGCCTACTGGCTTGGCGCCTGATTGATTGACATGCCGTGGTGCCCGGGTGAATTCTCACCCGGGCACCACCTTTTCATGTCTTAGTTAAACGAAGCAGCGAGCTCACCGCTCAGTGCGCGCGCGATCGTGCGCCTGAAGCGATCATTCATCGGCGGAAGTTCATCGCCACGAACAAAGGCGGCCTGAGTATTTTCCCCATCGGCCGGGAAGGGGTCTCCGCCCTCCCACTCACATGCGAACGCCAGGTCAAGATAGGTCGTTTGATCCCCATTCTCATAGATCACGGGGCCTACGACTTCGACGCTGATCAGACGCTGTGCACGCGCCTTGCAGGCCGTCTCTTCGAGAACCTCACGAAGCGCCGCCCGAGCAGGTTCCTCGCCCGGATCGATAATCCCGGTCACCGGGGTCCACTGATGATTATCCGCGCGTTGGACGACCAAGATCTCGACGGAAGCGGGGTCGATGGGAGCATTCCAATCAACGCCCGCGCCATCGCGGCCTCGAAGAACGACCGCAGTGCATCCCGAAAGCCAAAGCGGAGAATTCCCCACATGCTTGCGCAGTTCAAGAATAAAATCCGGTGTAGCCACTGATCCTCCTACTTACAGTGTCCAGATAAATGGCACCAAGAAAATTTTGACGATGATCGCGAAGGCGAACAGTGTCGCGTATGCAGCCTCGATACGTTCATCAGCAACGCGCGCATCTGCCGCTTGCAAGACCGCCGGCTGTCCCAAGAACCCAGCGACAGCACCCGCACTACGAGGCGCAGACAAGCCAAGGAATCGGCCCGCGATAGCCTGTGCGACGCAACAGGCCGCAACGATGATCAACGCAAGGAGAGCAGCCTTCCACCCTTGGGGGCTGGCCAATAGCTCAACGAAAGCGGGGCCAGCATTGAGGCCCAGGGCGGCCAAGAAGAGCATGAGGCCAATGGAACGGATCGTGATGTTCGCCGAGGCCGGCAGAGTCCATACCAGCGGACCCGTACGACGAAGGGCGCCAAGGAGCATACCGACGATGAGCGGGCCAGCAGCTGAGCCCAGTTGGAAGGTTGCTCCGCCAAACATGGGGAATGGAATTGCCCCGAGCGCCATTCCCAGAACCATGCCGATTCCGAAGGCCATTCCATCGACTTCGCTCACGCGACGCTCGGAGTCTCCGAGGAAACTCTGGACATTGTCGAGTTCTTCTTGAGGGACAACGACTGCCGCATGATCGCCAAGATTGAGCTTGAGGTCATCGCTGGCGAGCAGGTCCAGGTCGCCGCGTCGAACTCGCGTAATAGCCGCACCGAAGCGGGTCGCCATATTGAGTTCCGCAATTGATCGACCGGCAACATCTGGGCTGGAGACGACGATGCGTTCAAAGGCCACGTCTGAGCGATCATCGGCCAAGTGCGCCTCGGTCTGGACACCAAGTTGCTCGACAACTTCTGCAATTGCCGAGGAGCCGCCGACCAGAACAACTAGGTCTCCCTTGCGCAGTTCTTCACCGGGAATTAAGACTCGCGTACGTCCCTCACGCTGCAGGTAGGACATACGGACGCGTCCTTCTCGCCAGGCGGGGATCTTGCGAGTTGCCACAGCCCTTTCGACGCGAACGGTTACCGCGTCTAATCCCGCGCCCGCGAGTGAGGGGGTGTCTTTTTCGCCAATCCACTTGCGCGTCACTGTCATCGTGACGACGACGATGCCGACAATCACGCCAATGGGATACCCGAAGGCGTAGCCCACTGCAGCATCCGGGCTTCCACTGACGCGCGTGGCCGCGTCGAGTGCAGGGGCTGCGGTCAGTGCGCCCGTGTACAACCCGGTGACGAGGCCCTTGCCCAGTCCCAGGAAATGACCACCCGCCCAGGCAATGATGGCTCCAACGACGCAGATAATGGTCGCAGAGCCCAAGAGAGAACTCTGGCGACGCAGATCGGCAAAGAATGTCGATCCTGCGGCAATACCGACGGTGTAAACGAAAAAGGCCAATCCGATTTGTTGAATAATTGCAGTCCCATGCCCCGCTTCGGGACTATATGCAGAGACCAGGAGGCCGACGAAGAGAGCTCCGGCCGCCCCAAAACGGAAGGGGCCAACGCGAATCGCCCCTAAAATAGCACCGAGTCCAACGACAAGGAAAAGAGTCAGAAGATGGTTCTGTGCGAGGAATTGGGCCATAAGGACTAAGGGTAGCTTCCAGTGGAGAGGAAACCCAGAATATTGCGAGATAAGAGTGGATACAGTGGCGAGTAAGACACTCTTGCGTCCAGAATGTTCACAGTATTCGCACAGCATGTTACCGTTCAATAAAGGGCGACGTATAGGAAGGATCCCGCCATGACAAATCCGCAGCCGGGTTGGTACCGCGATCCCTCGAACTCCTCCCAGTTGAGATGGTGGGACGGATCGCAGTGGACCAGCTATACACAGGCAGCAAACGGTGCCACAAGCGGCACGGCCCCTGCCGGTAGAGTGACGACCTCATCATCTGCCTACAGCGCTGTGCCTGCTCACCTATCAGCTTCAGCAAGTGGCTCTGCACAGGCGCAGTACCCATCTGCTCAGGCTTCAAGCGCGCAGCCTCAGGCACCGTTTGCGCAGACGCGCCCTGCGCCCGCGCCAGCCCAAGCACCTCTCGTGCAGCCTCAGGCGCCCTTTGCGCAAGCGCGTCCTTCTTCCACGCCAGCCCAAGCACCTCTCGCGCAGCCCCAGCCTCGTTACACTGGCGCACCCCAGGCGAGCGTTCCTGGCGCACCCCAAGCGGGCTACTCAGCGGCGCCAACGCGGCCTTCCTACGCCTCGGCGCCGCAGCCCGCGTACGCCTCGACAACACAGCCCGCGTACGGGTCGAGCAGCACATCTAGCTTCCGCGGTGCACCCGCAGCCCCCATGGCGCCGGCTCGCCCTGCGACGCCTGCAAAGCCGAAGAAACCCTCCGCATGGACGGGTAAGCAAAAGTTCCTCACCGTCATGTACGTGCTTTTGACGATCACTTTTACCGCTTCTGGCTTCGCACTCATGAATTCTGCGCAGCACAATCAGGACCGCGCCTCAATCCTTGACGCTCAAATTCAGCCGCTGCGTCAAAGTGTCGCAGAACAGCAAAAGAAGCTTGACGCATTGAACAAACAGCTGGAAGGGTCGGGCAAGTGAGCAGCATGAATCCCCAGGCAACAGGTGAATCCACTCAATCCGAGAAGCCACAGGAAACGAAGGCTCCCTCTTCGAAGATGCCGAAGCGTGTCGTGAGAATTACCGCGGCACTATGCGCTATCAGCTTGATTTGGGTAGTTGTCACACTGGTTCAAGCCCTGCTCGCTTACCAGAAGGTCAGCTCCCTGAGTTCAGAGACCAGTGATCTTCAGTCGCAGTCAGCCTCGATTGAGCAACAACTCACTGAAACGCAACAGAAAGCAGCCACGGCTCGAGTACAGCCGTGGTGCGATTCGGTCACCCCAGCATCTGCCAGTGATGCAGGCAAGATCCAAGACCTCCTCAAACAGTTGAAGACCGTTGATCCGAAGGGCGAATATGCAGAGCAAGTCTGCCCCAACAAGGTCAAGGCATTCACCATTAATGAGGATTACTCCAAGCTACAAGCCTCCTTGGAGGACATCAGCGTCAAGTGCGAAGCTGACGGCAACCACGTGAGGATTTCGGGCGAACTCAAGAAGTACAAGGGCCCGAAGGAAGCAACGAGCTCAATGAAGAAGTCGAACCTCACCCTCACGATCACTTCATCGCTTGAAGGAACCACTGATACTGCGAAAACCCAAGCAAAGATTGAGGGAATCAATCCGGGTGAATCGAAGCAATTCAAGGCAGAAGCTGATCTTCCGGCGAAGGCTCTGACCTGCCGAGTATCCGCGGTGTCCTGGTGGCCCGCTGATTTGAAGTAAGGACAGCATCGCATTTTGGGCGGCATCTTCACGGTGCCGCCCAAAATACTTGTTGGGGGGTGTGCGATACGCACACCCCCCAACAATTCGTCTGATAAGAAAAGCGCTTAATGCGCGTTCTTCTAGTTCCTCGCGATGGCCTCGCGCACCAAAGGAATCAGTCCTTCGCGCGAGGGATCCAAGGCCTCGGCGCGGAATTGTTCGCGATCGGCACCCTCAAAGGAGGCTGCTGTCTGCGGATCCTGATCCTTGGGGATCGAGAAACCGAAGACAATGACGTCAACGACCTTGCGGATCGGGATCTGGTTTGCTTCTGCGGAGTCATTGACGCTGCCCAGAGCCTCGAGATAGAAGATCGAGAGGATCTCGCCCATGATGTTTGTCGGTAGCAGGGGCTTGCGTCCCATACGCTCGAGGGCAGATTCCAACATGCCGGTGACAAAATCCGCGAGCTGGTTGCGCTGGCTTCCCGGAATACCGCTTGCCTCGGGGTTACGCATCTGGAAAAGACGGTATTCCATGAGGAGGATGTAGGCGGTGCGCCCTTGAGTTGCCAGGCTTTCCAGGGTCCCAACGATACTGTCGAGGTCCAGCGGGCCTTCGATTGAATCAAAAGCCTGTGTCATTTCGGTGAGAAGCTGCGTCGAATATGCGATGAAAGCATCCTCAAGGAGCTCATTCATATTCGAGTAGTTCGAATAGAATGCGCCGCGAGTGTAGCCCGCACGACCAACAACTTCATCAATTTTTGTTCCCGCAAAACCGCGTTCAACAAGAATTTCCACTGCTGCGTCAACGAGGCGCGAGCGCGTGAGCGCCCGGGCTCTGCTTTCACCCTCCGCGCGTTTCTTAGTCACAGCCACCTCCATGAGTATAGAATTACTCGGCATAGCATAGTCATTTTTTCGTTGATTTTCTCAGCCAAAATCACAGTTTTAGACGTTTCTTCGGCATTTAGTAAAGGAATGAAAAGTAATTTCAACGGTCGAAGAACATATCATGTCTTCAAGATCATAAAGATTTATGGAGTATTCATCATGGCCCCGATGATTCAGCATTTGCCCTTGATTTCTGGACATACCATTCCCCAATTCGGCTTTGGAACATACAAGCTTGTCGGCGAGGACGCTTATCGCGGGGTGCTCGATGCGCTTGAGATTGGCTACCGCCACATCGACACCGCGCAAATGTACGGAAATGAGGCCGAGGTTGGACGCGCCATCGCGGACAGCCCTGTGGCGCGCGAGGAAATTTTCGTGACCTCGAAGCTCAACAATCCCAACCATGAGCCCGATGTTGCGCGCGCCAGCCTCGAGCGTTCTTTGGAGGAACTACAGCTGGACTACTTGGACTTGTTCTTGATCCACTGGCCTCTTCCCATGCACTACGGCGGCGATATTATGCCCACGTGGCGAGCGATGGAGTCTTTTGTCCGTGAGGGGATGGTGCGTTCCATTGGTGTTTCGAATTTCGAGGCCCATCACCTCCAGCCGATCCTCGATGGCTGCGAGGTCCCGCCCTCCATCAACCAGATCGAATCACACCCGTACTTCGCTAACCGTGAGCTACACCGTTTCAATGCTCGCCACGGGATCATTACCGAGGCCTGGGCTCCCCTGGCGCGCGGGGTTGTCCTTTCCGATCCCGTGATTGTCGATATCGCGCGCGAAGTCGGTGCGCAAGAATCGCAAGTTGTTCTCCGCTGGGCAATTCAACGAGGCGACGTCGCTTTCCCGAAAGCGTCCTCGCATGAACGGCGCGCGGAAAACTTCGCCATTACAGGCTTTGAATTGGACGCGGATCAGATGCGCAGGATTGACGAACTGCATCGCGGGGAGGAAGGACGCACGGGGCCTCGTCCCGATGAGATGGACCGAATGTAGCGCTTTCGCTTCAGGCGCAACTCATATCGTTTTTGGATATGAGACAGGCACAGATTGTGGGCGTGCCGCTGGGCTATCGTGAAGACATGACTCATGTTTCTACGACTGACTTGGATCGAGTTCTTGCTTCTCTCGATCCTCAGCCCAGCGGCACCTATGTCTTCTCTCTGGTCGACGAGATTCCTCAGGGGGTCGATTTCTTCGCCGTGATCCGCGACGAGGATGGCTACACCGTGGTCGTTGAACAAGAGATTGCCCGTGAAGCAGGTATCAATGCCGATGAACTGTACACGCGAATCGACTTGGGTTCTTCCACCGAGCTTGCCGCAATCGGCATTACTGCATCGATTGCACAGATCCTCGCAGCGCGTTCGATTACCGCGAACTTCATTGCATGCCGTCGCCACGACCATCTCTTTGTTCAGCCCGATCGCGCGCAAGAGGCCAGCGCTTTACTTGAGGATCTTGGCCGTCGCGCTAAGGGCTGGCTGCCCGCCTGAAATTCATTTTTCGGACACACGCACACGCGTCTTCGGCCTAAAGTAGAAGCATGGCTGTACTACCTACGGGGAGCGACGAAGCGATCCTCCGTCTTTCTGACGGGACGGTCAAACAGCGCAACCTTTTAACTGGAACTGAAGTGTGGACGGTTCCGGGTCGGGCTCACCGCCCTCTGACTCGCCCGGGTTCGCCTGCGCCTATCATCGATCATGATTTAGACGGGCATCACTGCGCCTTCTGTTCGGGTCGGTACCTGGAAACCCCTCCCGAGAAGGCGCGGGTTGTTCGCACGCGCGAGGGTGAATGGGAAACTCTCCACGGCCTCGGCGCTGAGGAACTTGGAGATACTGTTGCTGAATTCCGGCGGATTCCCAACCTTTTCGAGATCGTTTCATATAACTATTGGCACCTCAACCACGGCCATGTTCCTTCCGAGGCCGAGCGGCGCCGGATGGCGGAATACTTGGCGTCCCCGCAGGGCTACGACCACGTGATGAATGTTGTCCGCGCGCGTTTCTTAGCCTCGGGTGGAAGCCTCGAGGAGTTTGAGGATCTGTCGGATTCGGAGAAGCTCACTCAGGCGAATGGTTTCTTTTCTGGTGGTCACGATCTGATTGTTGGGCGACGCCACTTCGTCGATGGGGCGAAGGACACGTCTCAATTGGCTTCGGCTGGGACGCTGACGCCCGAGGAGCACTTCCAGTACATGTCGATGACTGTACGGGCGATGCGGGACCTGTATGACTTGGATCCGGCCGTGAAGTACGTGGTGGCCTTCCAGAACTGGCTTAAGCCCGCGGGTGCGTCTTTTGATCACTTGCACAAGCAGCTTGTGGCGATTGATGAGTTCTCGACGCAGACGCATGACGAGATTGAGCGCGTGCGGACCTATCCGGGAATCTATGACGAGCTCTTGAAGATCGCCGCGACGCGTGGGCTGGTTTTGGCACAAAACGATCATGCTGTGGCGATGGCTGGGTTTGGGCATCGCTATCCCTCCTTGGCGATTTGGCCGCTTCACGCGCCAGCTGAGCCTTGGGAGTACTCCCCCGAGCAATTACGAGGCATCAGCGACCTTGTGCACGCAATGCACGCGGCGACGGGGGCGGAGGTTCCGTGTAACGAGGAGTGGTACTACCGGCCTCCGAGTTCATCGATTCCTATGCGCATGAGGATTTTGATCAAGTGGAGGATTTCAACGATCGCCGGCTTTGAGGGCGGGACCAGGATTTACCTCAATACGATTGATCCGTGGTCTGTGCACCAGCGGATGCTGGAACGCTTGGTTGTCATGCGCGATGAATGTTCGATCGCGCCGATGAAGCTGGGCGAGGAGTGCAAGGTCACGCCACTGTTGCTGAGGTGAGGGCTCGGGCGGGTTGCGGCGTTCGTGTACTGTTTGCGCGCGGTCTGGATGATCGAGTTCCCGGTTTTTCGGGCATGACAAAGGCGAGAGACCCGGGGGTGCCTTTCGTAGAGCGGTTTGATAGAATTGAGGCGCTGGGTTGGTACCCTCCGCCAGGCTTGAAATAACAGCTCGGTTCAACGCGGGGGCTGAAGGCCCAGCATTTTCTATTCCAGCGGGATCTCGGCTCATCCCCGCGTGTGCGGGGAGTAGATGAGGGGTTGCCTTTCATGTTCTGGCTTGTTAGGATTTGGGTGCCGAGCCGGTATCCCCCGCGAGCCTGAAATAAAGTGGCCGAGAGAAAGTGGAGGGCCGATAACTCGGCCTTATTTTTGAGAACCCATCCCCTCCGTGTGCGGGGAAACTCCTTTACCAGTTTTTGCGCCGCGCTCGGCTTGGGCTCATCCCCGCGTGTACGGGGAAAACGGCATAAGGCGAGGGAAGCCAGCCAGCCCACCGGGCTCATCCCCGCATGTGCGGGGAAAACGAAGAGGGAGAATTAGGCGTGCTGCCTGTCGTACAGGCAGTCCTCCCAGTACTCCCGGATCAATTCTTCGTTGTACCCCCTTACAAGGCCGTCGATTAGATTTTCCGGGATGTCTGCTCCGTAAATAGTGAGGTCTCCGATAATTTTCATCGTGAGCGATTCGTCCTCGGCTATTTCAAGAAGAAACTTACTCTCCTCATCTTCGAGAACGGGGGTAGGAAGGATGCTATCTGCATATCCGATAAGGTCTTCGACCGTATACATTGCCTCAGTCATGATCACTCCCTCACTCAACTGATGTCAGTTGACCATTTGACGCGCGAAGTACATCTACGCCTAATGGGATATGTAGTGATTGTCGCACCATCGCAACCTCCTGCATTCGAAATACAGTCGATCCTGCCCAACGATTCAGCATCACTGCGATTCGTCGAGCATCAGGCCCTTGAACCTGACAGAAGCCAGAATAAAGACTGGTACCTTCATTTGTGTCCAGTTTGGAGTAAGAAAACAAAGAAGTTTTTCGCAGGACTCCAGACACTACCCCACGCTTTATCGCGCGCGTCAACCGGGCTTGCTTGACAGACCAGCTGAAAGTAGCCGAAACGGACCGACGTCGGTCCAACCCAAAAGAATCGAATAATTTTCGCAGAAGCTCGAAGGTCCCAGACCAAGCCCATTCCACCCAGCATCGAACTAATCTGCCGAACAAAAAACTTGTGGCCCCAACATCAGTTGGGGCCACAAGCCTAAACGCGGTAGCGC
>ERZ773203.625-NODE-625-length-19448-cov-4.630021_pt1 | contig 19448 bp, 21 predicted proteins | sample MGYA00580529_ERZ773203 | MGnify/ENA primary metagenome ERZ773203 (study PRJEB29015, sample SAMEA2738176) | human oral metagenome | biome: human oral; feature: human-associated habitat; material: saliva | place: China | collected 2177 ... | reverse complement strand
AAGCAATTAATTTATCTTATTTTTTAAATTTTTAAAGTCGTTTTCCCTTTGTTCGATCATGTTATTTACATATTCTTTTTTTTCATCCAACAAATCTACCCATGACTTTTTATTATTTTTGGGATCGCTATCATCCGTAATCCCGTTAAACACCTCTTCATAAAAATCTTTTAGCTCATTTATTTTATCTTCCGATTCTTCTATTTCGCTACAAGCAGACTCGAGTTTAGAAACAATACCTTGTATCTGGTTACCTTCGCTGTCTTTTTGTCCATAAAAATTTATATATGTTTTTCTTATTTTTACAGCATCATTATTGGCTTGCCTTAAATTATTTAAAATACTACTCGAGTCTTTTAGTGCTATGCTCTTATCGTCTATATCGTAAATTTCGCTATAAGCATTATTTATTTTTTCTTGAGAGTCTTTTACGTCATCCAAAATTTCGTCTATTTCTTCTTTTTTTGTAGCAAAATCACCATAGTTAGTATAAAAATTCTCAATATTAGAGACTGCTGTAGCAAAAGAGTTATTTTCGATCATATCCAACAACCCAGACAGTGCGGATATTTTTGTTTCATCTTTAAAAACAGAAATAAGTCTTTTTTGAATAACATCTATATTAGATTGTTTTTCATTGCTCATGTTTTCTCCTCCCAATTATCGGCTTTCCATCTCTAAAATTCTAATTTTATTTTTTTCGTAGTCGTATACTTCTATTTCTACGCTACCTCCTCCCTTGGATATACTTTTAACGTTTACGATCTTATATTTGCCATCCTTGCAGTCGTATATCTCTATATCCCGTCCGCGCCTTACTAGATTTCCTTTTCCTATCTCCACGCATTCCCCAGTTTTTAAATCATAACCGCCCCAAGCAAAACAACTTGTTGCGGCCATAAAAAATAAAATAAATTTACCCATTTTAAAACCCTCTTCTTCTTACTTTAAATGGATCTTTGTACCCATTTTTACCAGTATATGGGTTTATGTTACCTTTCGTGCTGTAGTTATTTAACCTCGTGCCGTCTCTTTTTGTTTTATAGTGCGGCATCACATAGGTTCCGTTTTTCTTCATATATCCGCGAACTCTTTGCGCACCTTCGGCTACGCTAGCCAAAACAAACAGCGCGATCATACACGTTAAAATTTTCTTTAGCATAGTTTATTTTTCTCCTTTTTATATTATAGGGATACCATAATGACAATTTTGCTTACTTGAAAAATGTATTATCGTATAAGTCGTTTTGATTATATTCCCTTGAATTATTTAAAAAGCTATCTGATGAAAAATTATCAATATATTTATCATTGTTATCTTTTTTGTCTTTTCTGTCTTGGTAACTATCCATCTCAAGTGTTCTTTCTTTGCCATCTTCGTAATCGTATACTTCTAATTCAACCTTACCGTTGTACTTTTTCCTTATACTTAGCACCTCCACGTCTTTATATCCGCCGTCGTTATAGTCGTAAATTTCTATATCTTTACCGCTTCTAACGAGGTTATTCTTTTCGATTTCTACGTAGTCACCTTTTTCCCAATCGAAACCGTCCCATGCAAAACCCACTGTAGCCACTAATATACACGCTAAAATTTTCTTTAGCATCACCATCTCCTTTTAGCTTTATTTTTATTCGTTTCTTCGCCAAATTTCAGGCTTTATTGGATTTTATCTTCCCATAACCCAGTCTATCGCATCAACAAATGTCTTTAAAAATTCATCTATCACGCTTTATTTCCATTATTATGTTGAGTATTTCCGTCGCCTATTTGATTGTTTCCACCGTGGATTTGTATGTTATATATTTTTGTATCGCCCCTCTTTTTTCTGCCAATTCCTTGAGAAAATTTTACCCACAGCCATACAGGATCATCTTTATCTTTAATAACAAAATCAGCATCTAAAATTTCATGATATTCTATATCCAAAAATTCTAGAAATTCTTGAGCAGCCAACATTTTGTCATCTCCATACCCTGCATTACTCTTAGCATCTTCTCTAAAAAGCATCAGCTCCTTTACCTCAAAGACACTTATTTCATTTTCGTTATCATTTACACTAAGACCGATGTTTTTTGTCCAGTATTTATCCTGCTCAAGCATTTTTACTCTCCTTTAGTAAATTTCTCTTTTTCTTCTTCTAGCCTCTCGATAAATTTTCTCAGCATTGCATTACTGCCATATTCATCAAATAGCTTTACAAACTCGCTCCATATCTCGCCTCTATCCTTTTCATTTGAACCATTGTTTTGTATATTTGAGTTGCCGATTTGATTATTGCCACCCGATATATTTATTCCGCTCTCTAGATATTCAGGCGTTACATTTAGCTTTGCGGCGATTTCTAAAAATTTACCCTTTGGAATTTTCTTTCTAACCTTCCACATATCCAGTGTCCCATATTGAATTCCTAAAATTTCACACATCTGCTTATCTGTTTTTACTCCGAGAACAGCGCGCATTCTCGCTAAAACAGCTTCCATGTTTTCCATTTTTACTCCTTTTAAGGTAAATTTTGTTACCATAACTCTTGACATTACCAACAAATGTTTGTATAATTGCAACACTTTAAATAAAAACTTTTGATTTAGAGGCTTTAAAAACAAGCCTAAAAATTAAAACTTTTGTTTTAACCCTAGATTATAGCCGTTTTTGGCTAAAAAAAGGACTATTCATGAGGCGTAAAGCAAGTGATTACATCTCTCTAGCAGAGGTCGGTGAAAGGCTCGAGGGCGTTAGGCTGATTTTTGGACTAGATCTTGTGGAAATTTGCGAACTACTTGAAACTACAAAATACTTTTTCAACGAGGTCAAACGCGGTCGCAAGCTCATCCCCTACGAGTGGGTGATCAAGCTTTGCGATACCTACGGACTTAATCAAAACTGGCTCTATCAAGGACAAGGCGAAATTTTTAACAAAAGGAGAAGTGATGCCTGAAAATAAAAATTTAAAAGCACACATGGGTGCGACCGAAGTGGAGGAAAAATCGATGAGCGAACAAATAAGGGCGGACGAAAAACCGGCCGCGAAGTCTCCCTCTCAGGTTCTTTACGAAACGGTCAGAGCCTTAAGGCACTTTAGCGATTATGATGCCCAACGCGTAGTATTAGCTTTATATGGATATTTCGTTACCTCCGATGATAACTATTTTAAGCGTCGGTCTTAGGGGCGCTTTTGCTGTGCTCATCGTCTTTTTCGGACGGTTTAAAGGCGCCTTCTTGCGCAGCGAGCTTTACTAGCTCTAGGGTTATTTCGTATTCGTTCATTGTTTTAGCTCCTTTGGGGTTTCGTTTCGTGATTTGATTATATCCCAAAGGAGTTAAAAGAGTGAATTTGATTAAAAAAGGATTTAGGATGACTGAGCAATTTGCCTTAAGCGTTATTGCCGTGGTTGTTTGTGCTTTTGTAGGCGGTGCTATGCTAACACTTGGCATTTTGGCTCTATTTTTCAAAAAAAGGGGCTAGCTCATGACAACGATGAGGGAGTATATACGTGTAGATCACGCTAGCATACTTGAAACGTGCAAGAAAAATTTACAAAATTTAAGCTATCTTGACCGCAAGCATGACAGGCATGATCGTTTTAAGATATATGAGCACGCCCTTTTCGTGAAACAAAACTACCTCTGCCCACATTTTGATGAAGTGGCGGATCTATACTACAAAGCACTTGAATGTGCATCAAGTGAAAGCGAGATCGCGGACTACGTAGCCAAACATACTGGCAAAAACAAAGCTGCAATTTATTTTTACTTTAGACGCTTTCGTTTTAAAAACCCAGATTTCGCACACGAAGTCGTGGAAATTTTAAAGAAATTTATAAAAGAAAACAACCTTTTTGCGGATGTGGATGATGAGTGATAACATCTTTAAAACGATTAAACAAACTATATCAAAGCATGATTTTATTGAGTTTGCACAAAGCGTTTATGGCATAGAGTTTAAAAGCGGAAATGCTTTTTGTCCATTTCATGACCATGGTCATAATACACCAAGTCTTGGCATCAATTCTGATTCTAATGGTGCATTCTTTAAGTGCTTTGCATGCAATGCCAGTGGCGATATAACAAAATTTGTTGAGCTTAAAGAGCATATCTCGCCACTTCAATCGGCCAAAAAAGTCTGCGATCACTTTGGCATACCAAATACTATCAACACAAAAGAGATGAGCGAGGAAGAAAAGGAAGCATACGAAGCGCACCAAGCCATTTTAAAGGCTGAAAATGAAGCTCGCATGAAAAAAGAGGCTGAGCAAAGGGCTAAAAAAGAGCTTGCCCTAAAAGCAAGACTAGCCAAGACAGCCCCTCAGCTTGTAGAAAACAAGCTTAAAAATTATGATCTCATCAAAGATCAAATCTCGGCCATATTCCCAATACCAGGCAACAACTTTGATCCATATAGCCGCGAGCTTATAGGATATAGCTTTGAACATAAAAGTTTAGCCATTATCATAAGAGATGCTAACTGCGCACCGGTCAATATCAAATATAGAGAGAAATTTGCCTATGACGCTAGCAAAGGCGAGCTAACGAGCAAGAGAATGCCCGGAAAGTGGATAGGCGAAAGTGGCGCACACGCTAGTCCTTTCCCTCTAAATTTTTATAACGACTTTCAAGGCAATAGCATAGTCATCTGCGAAGGCGAGAAAGACGCACTAAATTTGATGTGCTTTAACGTTTGTGCCCTAACGCTTGGCGGTGTAACTGCTAGCTGGCAGGAGCATAAAGAGCTTTTAAGAGATAAAGATGTCTTCATCTGGTTTGATCACGATGAGGCTGGATATGAAAATGCGATAAAGAAATTTTATGAGATAAAAGATGTAGCTAGAAGTGTTCGCATAGTGCTATTTTATATGGTAGGAAAAAACCTTTCAAAAGGCTATGACATCAGCGACTATCTACACGACAACGCCTTTAAATTTCAAAACGCTAGCCCACTTGAGACGGTGGCGTTTAGCTGCTTTGAGCCGACAAATATCATCATAGACGAGATCTGCGAATACTTCCCAAACCTATCAGAAAAGCTTGATAAATTTAAACAAAATTTACCTATCAAAGAATTTCGCCAGATCAAAGCCGAGATCATGGCACAAGATAGTGAAGGCAACTTCATAAATATCTTCCCTGTAAAAGGCGAGCTAGATGATAAGTATGTCGATGAAGTCTTAAACACTGCAAAAGAGATAGAGAGAAAAATGGGTGAGAGATATGAGGAATTTAAAAAAGCCTATATAAGAAATTTTCTTTTAACCGAAGATGAAGAGAAAAATTTTGAGCGTTTCTCAAAAGCCTTTGGCGATGCCTTTAAGATAAGTAAAACCATGCGAACAAACTACCATCAAACACACGTTACAGACATGGTAGCAAGTCTAAATCAGACTTTTTTAAAGCTTGGTTATCGCTTGGGCGAATATAAAAAGAATTTACACGTCTGGGCTAGCAACCACTTCATGCAGATAGATACAAATGCGCTAGCTAAATTTATCCACACGCACTGGATGGTTGTTGCATATGTAGATAAGAAAAAGCAAAGTCGCGAAAATGTCAATAAGATAGTTGAAGATCTAACTAGCTTATCGCTAAATTTAGATGAGATCAAATCTCACGAACCTCGCCGTGTCATAAATTTATTAAATGGCACGATCTTTATAAGTAAAAATGGTGTAATGACATTTAAGAAAAAGCACGACTATAAAGACGCCGCTACTAATATCTTAAAATTTAACTTCGATCCTTCGGCCAAGTGTCCAAAGTGGAATAAATTTTTAAATGATATTATGAGCGACGAGGACGACATAAAAACACTTATGGAGTTTATCGGCTACTGCTTTTTGCCTAGCCATGAATTTGAAAGCTTTTTATTTCTCTACGGCAAGAGTGGCGCAAACGGCAAGAGCGTTATACTTGATACTATCAGAAACTTTTTTGGCGAAGATAACGTCTCATCACTTCAGCTTCAGCAGTTTGAAGGACACCAACTTTGTGCTCTTACAAACAAGCTCTTAAACATAGGCTCGGAGATCGACAAAAACGGCACCGACAAAGGCCAATTAGCAAATCTTAAAGCTATCGTCAGCACAAAAGATGCCATTACCATAAACCCAAAAAACGAAGAGCCTTACTCATTGCTACCAAATGAAAAGCCAAAGCTCGCATTTGCTGGCAACGAAAAGCCAAAAAGCGGCATAGACAATGGTGTTTTTAGACGTATGTTACTAATAGTCTTTGATAAAGAGGTAAAAGATAGTCAAAAGATCCGTGGCCTTAGCGACCGTTTTAATGATGAGCTAGCTGGCATCTTTAACATGGCGCTTGCTGGACTAAAACGCCTTATTATTCAGAACAAATTTACTCGCTCTAAACGTATGCAAACTGAGCTTGAAGAGTATAAAGATAGCGTAAATCCACTTCGAACATTTGTTAAAGACGTGATCATTGCGGACGCAAACTACTTTGTCCCAGGTCCTGTGCTTTATAAAATTTATTTAGCATATATGAATGATAAAGGTGGCAAGCCTATCGCCCAAAAGAACTTCGCTCAAGCTTTGCGTGACGAGCTAACCCTTGCTGGCATTAGTTGCTCTTATGGCCAAAAACGTATGCCTGTAAATTATGCTGGTGTTGGTGAAAGACCAAGATGCTTTTTTGGTTTTAGGATAAGTAGTGACAATCTCGACTTTGATAGCGTAAAGATAGAAAATGGTGGCGAGCTTATCATAAACCAGATAAGTTACTACCAAGCAAACGGAGCAAAAGCTGATGAAAACTGATCTTTCATTGTGGCTCACAATAATTTTAACTAAAAATATCTACAAAGCGTCCTATTTTAGGGCGTTTGATAGATGTTTTACATCTAAGTGGCACGAATGTGGCACGGATAGAGTTTTTATCCGTGCCATACCAAAGCTCCTATTTTAGGGGTTTTAATGCTCTTTGGCACGTGTCACGCCATTTTTTCTTACATATTGGTTTGAAATTATTTTTTTCTTTTTAAAAATTTTTTTCAGAACCTATATATATAAAAAATGCTGTGACAAAGAGAATTCTTAAGCTAATAAAATACGATATATTCGTTATTAGCTAAATGGCACAGATGATTAACCTTATGTGCCAAAGAATTTATAAAATAACGTTTTTTAGGGCTTTTTAGTGGCTCACGTTTTTTGAGGATTGTGAGCCACCTGAGCCAAAAAGGAAAAATATATGAAGCAGATGAACGAAACTCAGCAAAAGGCTTTTGAGATATACCTTGAAAGTGCGACCTTTGAGAGCGACTACAAGCCTATCAGCGAAGAGCAGTTAGCTTCAAAGCTTGAAGCTCTAGGGCTAAAAGGATCAAGTAGCTCTATAAACCGCTGGAAAAAGGACTTTAACTGGGCGCAGGCCCTACAAAACAAAGTAACTCTAGCTATGAGCGAGGATAAGCAAACTAGAAATTTGCTTCAAAGATCAAGCTTGGAAACTGTAGTTAAAAACACCAAGGTTGATATCGAGCGAAACGAAGTGCTTTTGGCGGCTAGTTATGAGTTTTTTGAGACAGAGACGGCCAAGATCAGAGCAAGGCAGAACGCCGGAGAAATGCCGACTAGAGACGAAATCGAGCTGATGAAGTTTGTCGCCACTCTAGCTTCGACGCGCCGCGACAAGATGCTAGACCGCATGGCCATCATGCCACCAGACGCGGTTTCAGCTCAGCAACTCTTATCTCGTTTAAATGGGGTCAAGGTTGAGTTTGAGGACGATGTCATTGACGCAGAGGTGCAGGATGAAAAAGCTAGCTCTTAGACTTATACTGGCTTTTATCTTGGTTTTTGTTTTGGCAGTATTTCAAAATTTAGCAAATTTATAAAGGAAAAAAGATGAATATAGGATATTTTAAACGCAAAAGCTACAAAAACGCTGATGGCGAAGAGATCGGCTACACAGGTGGAACTATCATGATCCCATTTTTAAGACCCATAGAGGTAGTTATGCTTAGCACTAGTGCAGAAGATAGGAAGAAAAACAAAGACTTTCCAGGCTTTCAGTTAGCCCTTCAAAAGCCAAAAGGCTACGAGGGCAGTAGGCAGATAATAGGCGCACTATGGGGCAGACAGAGCAAAGATGGTACAAAAAGCTATTTAAGTGGCTTCATAGAAACACCGGCAGTGCCAGGCTATAAAGTATATATAGCTCTTTTTAACGCAGGCGAGAACGCTAAAGATGGTGTGCTATATGATGTCGTTTGGAACGCACCAAGACGAAGCGACTATCAAGATGTGCCGCCTAGCGACGAGACTGCATTTTACGTAGATGATCAAGAGATACCATTTTAAGGAGATGATATGGAAATTTCAATAAATGTAGAAGAATGTGAAGTAGGTGATTTTCTAGATCTCCTAAGTGGCAATTTAAAAAAGCAAAAGATCATACATATAGCAAAAGCTATCGATTCTTTAGATGAGATTTCACTTGGAGATTTAGCCTACTATTTAGACAAAGATGTAGCAAAAGCTCTTCTAGAAGCTATCAATATTTATCATAAGGACTAGCATGGAAACTTTTAAAATTTATGTTTGTAGTCCTTACTCAGCCTTTAAAGATGACAAGAAAAAGGCTAGAGAGGTGGCGATCAAGGCACTAGCAGAAGCCAACGAGTATTTTAACGGCGATGAGCGATATGAGTTATTTAGTCCAGTGCTAAACAACTCAGCCTATAGAAATTTAAGCTATGACGAAGTCATGAAAATTTGCCTAAAGCAGCTTGATAGTTGTGGCGCTTTATTTGTGCCAAGTGAAAAAACTTGTGATCCAGACATCACTCAAAGCTCAAAAGGTATTTTGATGGAGATGAATCACGCTTTGCTAAACGGCTATACGATTTACGACCCGGGCGCGCTGTTTGGGGCGATCGAGATATAGGATTAAATGATGACAACAGCCGAGCTAAAAGACGCAGCTATCTTCGTGATGGCTTACTCATTTTTAAAGATAGATAGCTCAGAAGAACTAGGGCTATTCATAAACAAAAAGGCTTCTAGGTTTATTACGGAGTTGATCGATGCAATGACGCCCATTGTTAAGCATTATTATGAATTTCAAAAACGCATAGACCTGCAAATAGCAGCGCTAGATAACAAGGCTAGGGTTTGCAAAAATGATTTTAGCACGACAGCACCACAACTTGCTTGTGATTTGATCTATCTAAAATTTGCACCAAACAACCGTAAAGGGCAGAGACTAGCACCCATCATAGCAGAATTTTACGCTTGCAATAAAGATAAGATAGCGTATATTCTAAATAAAAGTTACGATACGAAATACAGCAAGGAAGCCGAGGACAGCCAAAACCTAGCGTATTTTTACATTGAAAATATTTAAAGGATAAAAAAATGACGACGCAAGAAATGATCGAAGTAATGCAAGCTTACGATAAAGGCGAGACAATAGAAGTTAAACTTTTTGGAGAAACCATTTGGGAAACATCGATTACCCCCACTTGGGATTGGCAGCTTAACGACTATCGTATAAAGCCCAAAATACAAAAATCAGAGGGCACCGGTTTAATGATCTGGAAACGAAGCGAAGGCGAGCCGCTACATCCCAAAAGTCATTTTTACCAAAGCTCATACATAAAAAGAGAAAGAAACGTAGACGATTATGTCTATTGCGACGACATCCTTTGGTATTGGGAGTATAAAGACGAAGACGGCTTTTGGCATAAAACGGATTATCGTGCAACGAGAGCCGAGATAGTAGAAAAGTTATCAAATTTTAGCGACTTTAGCCCTCTTTACGCGCTTGGCTTTAGACTACCATAAAAACTAAAGGATAAAAAATGACACCACTTTTACCTATAACAGATCCTATCACGACTAAGCAGGCTTGCGAGCTTTTAAAGTGCAACGCCGTGACCTTATGGCGCTACGTCAGGGACGGTAAATTTAAAAAGTATGCCATCACTCGCAAAAATGTTCTATACTCCACAAGCGAGATCATGGCATTTCTTGAAGCCTCAGTAGTTTCACCATCTAGAGCTTAGAGCTCTATAAAAGACTGAGTATGAATGCAATTTTGGCCATAGTTATGATAATACTAAAAAATCTAAGACCCAAGACTAATTACCAACACTCTTTAAATAGTGGCTTACAAGCTTGCAATCACAAATAAACACACAAAACTGAGCGGCGAACTCGCCGCATCTTATTACAAAATCTATCAAAAACATCTTTCTTTGATACCGTTAAGAATTTCTATAAGAGCATTTAGTTACGATTACTAGAAATTTTAGCGCAACTGCATTGATCGTAAGCTCCAACGCTAGCGCGTCCAAGCGGCTGGCTTGCCAAAGAATTTTTACTTATTTTTTATCAGCAGATTAGATAAAAGTGCGTTTTTTGGGATATTGTCGCCATTTTAACCGCTCACAATATGAAAAAAGTTTGAAAATTTTAAAATTTTTAGTGTGACTGTAGTATTGTATGGCGCAGGCCAAGTGGGTTCATAGCCCCCCTATCAAAGATTTTAAGCTAGCTTTGATCTAGCAAGCAGCTCACACAAACCAACCAACGCACACACACCAGCCAAGCCAACATAGCTAGCACGCCAACACAAAGACCACTAGGCACATTAAATTGCCTCGTAATTTTTCGTAATCTCCTAACCACAAGCGAGAAACAATCCACAAATTCCCACGCACTTCGCCCAAAGCTCGCATGTCCAAGCATTCCGCATCATCATGCTATCAAACTACACAATCACAACTGTAAAAGAAATTTTGACAGTTGAGCTTTTACACGCTCACGCTATTAAATAGCACAACACACCACGCCAAAGCTTAAAAAATAAAACTAATCCACCTTGCAAAAAGCCACTCCAACCTTAAACAAAATCGCCATTTTTCATTAAAATTTAGCCAAATTTGCCCGCTCTAACCTTAAACAACTTTTCTTTACTACACGCAAAAGCCGTATTTTAGGCACTCTTTTATTTTTAGTATTGAAAAGTATGATTTCCATAACTAAATTTTCAAGCCATTTTTTGACCATTTTTCCAAAACTAACCTTAAGCCGTTTTTACTAAAAAGTAAAAAAAATAGACAACGACCAGCGTGCAAATTTTTATTTTTTACACAGTAAATATCCGGTCAAAATAGACGCCATACATCAAAAACAGCGGCGGCCTATGCACCATAAAGCTACAAAACAAGCCAAATCCACACCAACCACACATCAAAAAAGCAACAAAGCACATCAAATCCACACCAAAACCAAGCCAAAAGCCACAAAATGGGCTGGGATTGCTCTCAAAAACTCACACTCTCACCCCACCCCGACAAGCCATCTCATTACTTGCTTTGGCCGCTATTGGTGTTCGAACTTACGCCGCCACTCCCAAACAAAAAGCCAAACCGCACCGAGTACCTTGTGTCGCAGCTTGCCTACTGTAATAATTCCATGATGACCATTACTAATCACATGGTAGTTAAGGCAAAACAAAACCTTAAACGAAACACAAGTTGAATCAGTTTGAATAAAAAATTGATAAAATTGTAGAATAATAAAAGACAAAGGTTAAACATGCAATCTAAAGAGCTTAATGAGCTTTTTTCAGTAGATAGACTAAAAGCATACGCTAGTGATGATGAGCATAGAGCAAATCTACTGCTTATTGGCGAGCTAGCACCAAAACTTGGTATCATCGAAATCATTACTAGAAATAAAACAGCACAAATTTTAGGAGACATGGATAGCGTTTTCATATCACGCCAAACATTTGGTTATTGGTGTAGAGTGATAGACCAAAACAAAATACACAACGATCTACTCGATCTACGTGGATTAAATTTATCAAAATACTCTAAATTTAATCGGCAAAGCAAAAGCACTATGCTAAATTATAAAAAAGTAAAGATATGTTATTCGCTACTTCTGACCATTAGGAATAGGGCTTTACATTGGGAAAATCTATATAAGCTAAACACCGATGGCACACCGCGTATATCGACCAACTTAGATGGCATAGTAGTGGGTATAGATCCTGAAAATTTAAAGCTTTTTATAGATGATATTTTATGCTGTTTTAATGAAGATTTAAAGGGATATCTCGAGTGAGGGCTTTAAAGCGCCCCCGGTGAATTGTAGGTTAATTATAACCTAAATCTTATTAAAAGTAAAGGAGAATCCTTTACTCTGGAAATTTGATCTTAGAGCCTCCAAAAGAACCGCCACTTTGACTGCTTTGACGCAAAAGCCCTATGTCTAGCTTCACGCCGTCGGCACTCGCAGCGTCTTTTATACGCTTAAATTTAGCCTCCGCCCTCGCCTTAGCCTCTCGCAGATCTGCAACACTTAGCTTTGCTACCCTTTCATTGTGAGCTTTTGCCTTTGCCACCTTCTCTTCATCTTTTGAGTTTGGTATCTTTACTGGCACGAGTTCTTCATACTCTTTTCTAGCCTTTTTTAGCTCCTTGCCATACTCTTTTTCTTTATCAAAACGCCTTACGCCAGCACCTCTTGCTATTATACCGCCAAAGCCTAGCTCCTCTTTATTGTAGTCTTTTGGTGCGATGTCAGCTCCAGTGATATCAGCCGCCGCCTGCGCTCCTAGTTGTTGTCCGTAGCGTCCAAGAGGCGAGAGCGGTGGGAAGTAGCTTTTAGCTAGCTCGAGCAGCCTCTTTGTTATCTTTACGGCATTAGGATCATCATCACTTTCTATCTTGTAGCCTAGCGTGCTCTTGCCACTTGCTATGTTTATAGCGCCTCCTACAAAGCCTCCGTTAAACTCTAGTTTGTCAAATCCATCAAACCTAAAGCCAGGCACCAAACGGCCAGAGTTAAAATACCAACCAGTATTAAATAACTCCATCCAGCTTTTTACGCCGACTAGGTTTGGCAGCCATCCACTCTCAGCCCACTCTGGCTTTGCTAGATTATCTCGCTCATTATCAGCACCCAGCCATGCACTGCCACCAAAAAAAGCTAGCACAGCTTGCATCATCAAAAATCTATCCGGACGCTTTAACGCTGCCTTTACCACCATCGGAGTTGATTTTACAGTATAGTGTAAAAAAGGCTGAACTCCCGTTTTATCAAGCATTTTTAAAGTGCCATTGAAGTGAGTGGAATAATCAACATACGAGTATTGCGCATCTTTCATCGCAGCCTTTAGCTCATCTGCACTAAATTTACTAAAGTCATTTACGTTAAAGCCTCTATCTTTAGCGATCAGCTCTAAATTTTTCTTAAACCTAGCTATCTTAAATACCTTATCCTCCATCGAGTAAAAATACCTTGCTTTCTCGCCGCTCCAGCTACCCTCAGCCATATACACCCATTTTAGCGCCCTGGTTAAGATACTGCCTTTTGCCTCACTTTGCAAAGGCTTTACCAGACCTTCAAGGTCGCTTAGATGACTATCAAGCCCTAGCGAGTTAGCCAAAGTTTCCCACCTTTTAAACTGCTTATCTCCTATCATCCATGCAGCAGTTGTCTTCATAGCCTCGTTAAAATCACCATGCAAAAAAGCTAGAGCCATATTTGAGCCAAAGTTATATAGGTGCGTAAAGGGATTTTTTACAGTCACATTTACCTTGATATGATCAATTAGTTTAAAATACATATTGTTAAATTTCGCCATCTCACGCCCTAGCATCTCAGCCTCTGCTAGAGCTTTAGCGACGTCTTCTGGGACATATTTGCCAGCTAGTGCTCCATACTTTTTGATGCCACCGCCAGCACTCTCATCAGATATCCTCACCCACTTTAGCCCATCAACACCTTCAGGTGGTGCGTCTTTAGCAAATTTATCCGCAAACAGCTTTAGGGTTTGAGCCTTAAGGAGTTGCTTTTTTTGCTCTAAGATCGTGTTTGTCACCGCAAAAGCCGCATCATCCTCGATCTGTCTTAACTGCTTTTGCTCCCAACTCATCTGCTTTCTAGCAAAAAATTTACTTTGCCTTAGCGCCTTTGCGATACGGCTATTCTCCTTTGCCTCATCCATATGCTTTTTATAGTAGTGTTTGATGTAGTCTTTGATGACATTTTTTGACTCAAGCGCTCCAGCATCAACTAGAGCCTGCGCCCCATCATCGATAGTTTTACGCACCTTTTCATATAGTGGCCTTACATGTTCTGCTAACTCTTCTGGATCCATCTCGCCATCTAGCGCCTTAAACATCGCCTTTCTGTTTTCTAAGCTAAGCTTTCCTAGATACTCTTTAAACTGTCCAGCTTGAGTATATATAGCAGCCGTTGTTCTGTGGTATTCGCCCAAAAGCTCATCTATCTCTTTGCCATGCTCTCTTATGTTTAGTAGCTCGCCAGCAAATGGTATGTTTTCATCGATCCACTTTGCAGTCTCGTCTAATTTTTCACTTGCCTTATCAAAGGCATCATCAACCTTTAGCGCCCAGCGATCAAGCAGCTTATTTGATCTTTTTTGGATCTCTTTTAATGGACATTTTTCACTCATTTTTTACTCCTAGCACAAGCTTAGTCCGTCTTTTATATTTCCGTTTTCATCTAAATTTCTAGCTCTAAAATCTTCAAATTTAGCTACAGCCACCTTATCTCCGCTCTGAGCTGCCTTTTTTAGCTTATTTAGCTCAGCCGTCTTTAGTATCGCCTCTTTTTTGATAGGATCTAGCTCATTAAAATACGCCGCCTTTACCTCAAAGCTCATATTTTTTAGCCTTGCCCTATCTCCAACTCCTGCAAGCTCTTTAAGCGCACTTTGTCTTACTGGGATAGTATCTATACCTTTTTTACTATACCCATCCACTCTTACTTTTCCATCCTCTGCTATATCTATAAAAAATCTCTTTTTATCCCCGTCCTTACCCATCTTGTCAAAGTAAATTTTACTATCGCTAATTACCTTAAAGTCTGCATTTTTTATATCATTTTTTAAAACGGCTAGTTGTTTATCACTTAGATCTACGCTTTTACCAAGTTGTTTGGTAGTTATATCTTTTGCATTGATTTTACTTATCAGATTATCTTTAAAATTTACGTCATTAAAGCTCTCTTTTCTCATCGCCGCTATACTCTCATCTAGCTCTTTTTCGACATCTGGATGCTCGCGCTTTATCTCTTCTATCCTGCGACTATGATAGACTTTTTCTTCATTTTGCTGTATAATGCCCTTACCATCCAAGGAGTGTTCTATTGGGCTTTTAGCCGCAGAGCCTTGGATGGCATTGTCTAAGGAGTGTTCTACGGGCTTCGCCACAGAGCCTTGGACATATCTTACTTTGCCTTCTCTCGTTATTAGCTCAAATTTTCTATTTTTCATCGGATAGTTAGAAACTACGTCTAATCCACCGTCTCTTTCTTTGATTACAGAAGCAAACTTAATAACGCCATCTTTATCTCTAAAAGGTTTAAAGAAAAACGTAGCATCTTCAAAATCCACGACAAACGCAGGTCTTTCAAGAGTTGGTTTTATTAGTCCCAAGAAATTCTCTCGCCCTTTAAATTTAAGTTTATTAAATTGGCGACTTTCAATACTAACTTCCCCTACCGGCGTATCCACCTTGCCATTTGGAAACTCAGCCTTAAAATTTTCTAGGCTATACTCTTTTTCTATAAATGGCTCTGCCTCTTTTCTTACCGCAGCTTCATTGATACTTCCGTCCTTTAAAATGTACTTTTTCTCAAGCTCTTTGCTTAAATTTAAGTCGCCGCGGTCTATATTCACCCGCTCACCTCTTGGCGCGTCAAGGGTATGAAGAGGGTGCTTATGGTACTCGGTGATTTCTTTCAGATAAAGTTCATAGCCTTTTTTATAGTCATCCTCCGTAAAGCCTAACCTATCCTTGATTTTTCCATAGAGCTCATTAAGCCTAGCTTCTTCTTGCGTGCTAAGTCCATCACCCTTATCGTTAAGATAATCGTCAAATTTCTTCGATAACTCGTGATACTCCATGAACTCTTTATCGCTTGCCATTCTTTGCAGTTGTGCTTCTTCTTTATACGGAAAAAACTCCATAGAAGTAGAGCTCTTAAAGCCATCATAGCTTACGCCACTCATTCTTTTTTGCACATTTCTGGCTTCTACTTCCCCACCCGCGAGCCAATATTTACCGTCCTTACCACTAGCGCCTGCGCTAAAGCCTTCGATCTCTTGAACGGCATGCTGTATTTCGTGGTACAAAGTACTCTTAAAGTCCGTTGCTTTTTCATTTATTATGATCATTTTTTGAGATGGGATAAATCCTCCGTTTGAGCTACCTAACGCTTTTAGCGCCGCCGGGTTATATTCGCCGGCTATTTCCACCTTATATAGCTGTAGCTCTGGATAGGCTTCGTAAAGCTTTTCGTCGTTTAAAACATTATATAAAACGGTGTTTCTTGGAGGATTTGGTTTTAGCTCGCCACCTCTTGGATTTATTTCAAATTTCCACTTATCGTCGATTTCATCCTTAAACCACCCCGTCTTTTGCCAAATTTCTACCTCGTCCGCACCTTTTTCGAGCATTGCTTTAGCTTGATCTAGTTTGCCGACATTTGCCGTGATCGCCTTTTCTCCAGCAAAAGAATTTAAGCTTACGTCCTTGCCATTTGCATAGAGCTTGCCTAGAAGTTTAGGATTATCTTTTGCCATTTGAGGCATCTTTTTAGCTGCGCCCAAGATCTTATTATAAAGCTGTGGCGTCATTTTTCTTGCAGCAATTGCGACTGCTTTGCTACCAGCAAGCCCAGCCAAAAATCCTGCGGCAAATCTTTCAGGGTTAAAATTTCCGTCCTCATCGATAGAATTTAGCGTACCACCAACTAAACCGCTTGCGATATGAGAGTTAGCATTGATAGTTTTAGCGTTTATCTCTTTTGCACCAGTCGTCACGGCTGGCTTGGTATCAGTGTGTGAGTGTAGGGCGTCCTCACTAGCTCCATTTGCATCTTCTTCAAAAAACCTTAGGTTTTGCTCCTTTGTTGCAGGGATAGTTTTATTTTTTATTATTTCATTTAACTCTTTATAAGCATTGTTTGATATCTCGGGATATTTTGGGCTCAAAGGGCTTATTCTAGGCATGACGTCTTTTAATTCTGAGTGATGAAATTCTCGGTTATATTTAAACTTATCACTTATCATAACACTCATAAATTTATTTTTAGTCTCTTTATCTTTTAAACCATATTTTTTGATGACCAAATTTAGATCATCAAGCCAGCCTTTTTTACCAAGATTGTTTCTATTGATGAAATTTAATTTTTTGTTTATAACATCATCGATAGTAAAATGAGAAAATCTATCGCCTACCTTCTCATAGTCTCTTCCTTGTTTTTCCACCATTTGCTTGCTTGAAGCTGTGGCATCAGTATCGCCATCTGTTTTAAAGGCTGATCGCTGCTCCATTTGCTCATCGCTCTGGGCTGTCTGCTTTGTCTGGCTAGCGCTTGAAGTATTGCGTCCGCCTTGGCGTAGTATTTGCTCATCGCTTGCTTGTCGTTCTCCTGTTCGGCTTGCATTATCGCCGATATCAGAAACGCTATCTGATAATCCGTTATTTTTTGCTTCTTCATTGACAAAACCACCCCCTACTTCATCTCTATCTCTGATCTCGTTAGCTACTTCTCTTTGAATTTTATTCTCATACGCATCAGCTACTTTTGAATTTGCATAGTCTTTAGCGATATTTATATCCTTGCTTACGTATGCCTGCGTAAAAGCTTGCACACTCTCATCACTAAAACCTCTTTGTTTTAATCTTACAGCGTAAATTTCCGGAGTATAGGTCTGTGCTGCAATATCTTTTTCAAGTGCATAAAATATCCCCTGTCCAGCAAGTCTAGCATCAACATCAACTCCGTCATTATATGCTCTAATGTAGTTTATTTCATCTGCACTTGGCTTAAATTTAGCATTGATTAGCTCTCGTGCAGCACTTGGTGACATACCTTGCTTTTGATATTCATTAATGGCTTTTTGAGTATCTGCGTATCTTATAGCTGATTGCTCCCTGGCGTTATTTATACTAACTTGTGCGGCTTGTATCTTCTCGCCATAAGCTTTAGCATACTCTCTTTGGATCTCAAAGTTTTTAAATTTAGTTATATCTGTATAGCTATCTGTGTCTATAAATTCGCTCTTTTTCTTGTCCTGCATAGCCTCTTTTAATACATTTGTGGCCGTATCTTCATCAAGTCCCACCTCTTTTGTGGCAAATTCCCTAGCAGTCATTGTTTGAGCCTCTTTTAACTCAGCGCCCACACCATCTCCACTGGCACTATTGCCGCCATCTAAAAACTCGCTATTTTGAGCATTATCTATCGCATCAGCCTCGTTTGCCGCTTTGTTCGCCTGACGCTTTGCGATGAGCTTACTTATGCCTTGGATACCTTGATCTATCGCGTGTCCCAAAACAAAACCACCGGCTGCACCGTAGCCTATATTTTTCAATGTCTCTTCATCGTTTTTACCTTCACCAAGAGCCATTACACCACCGCTTGCAGCACCAGTACCTGCGAAAAATAAGGTCTTTTTGCCAAACTGAGCTAGCTTGCTGCCTTTGCTAAGTAGTCCAGCTCCACCTATAAAATTTACAGGATCGCCAACCATCTCCGTACCTATTTCGGCTAAGCGGCTACCCCACGCCGTCTCACCAGTCGCTTTTTCATAGTCGTCTCGCAACTTTTGGGCATTTTGTATCTTAGGGCGCAGAGCTTGTTCTATGCCGTTTTGATAGATATAATTTCCATTTTCGTCATGTTTGCCTTCATAAAATGGATTTATAAAATCACCTACACGCTCAACAGTATTGGCAATACCCGTGAGTGTCTTAGCAGCACCCAGTCCCCAGCCATGTTTTTTGGAACCAAAATCTTCAAATTTTTGTGCATTTTTAGCTTCTTCTTCGCTAATCTCTCCATGCACTATGCCTTGAACCAATTTTCCATCCAAGCCAACATCTGAAAGTTCCTTTCTTTTGGCTTGCTTATCGGCAGCATACTGACGTTTAGCCATATCTGTGATTAGGCTTGGCAAAAAGCCCATGCTTTCTAATTGAGCTATCTTTTCATCGCCCAAATATTCACGTATGGTAATAGCCATTTACATCTCTCCATCATCACCAAAAATAAGTGGCTTTTTCTTTGATAAGTCTTTTTGTCTATCTTTATATTCAGCTTGGTTGCCCTTTGCCTCACTTCTAGCAGATGATTCTCTTGTTAGTTCATCTACGAAATTTTTATTAAGATAGTATCCATCTTTGGTATTTCTTGCCACTCCAAGGTGCGCATATTCGTTATATGTAGCCGCGTTTACTTTCACCCAGTCATCATCACCTGTGGCAGCCTTATTTTTACTAAAACGCTGCATTATATTTCCTATGGCCAGGATCTCTGCATCGCTCTTGCCCTTTGTCTCATTTGGGAAAAATTGTCTAAAAGCCGCTACATTAGCAGCATCTTCTTGTTTTTGTCGCTCTATTTTATCGGTACGCTCCTGTGCTTGTGTGTTATAGTAG
>ERZ773203.624-NODE-624-length-19456-cov-17.330189_pt1 | contig 19456 bp, 19 predicted proteins | sample MGYA00580529_ERZ773203 | MGnify/ENA primary metagenome ERZ773203 (study PRJEB29015, sample SAMEA2738176) | human oral metagenome | biome: human oral; feature: human-associated habitat; material: saliva | place: China | collected 2177 ... | reverse complement strand
CTTCACGGACCATCCAACCTGAGAATTTCTCACAGCGGACTCCACCAGTACAGTACACAACCACGCGCTTGTCCATGAACTCCTCTTTATGGTCGCGAACCCATTGTGGCAATTCACGGAAGTTGCGAATGTCTGGACGAATGGCTCCACGGAAGTGACCAAGGTCATACTCATAGTCGTTACGTGTATCGAGGACAACAGTGTCCTCATCTAAAAGGGCGTCTTTAAACTCCTTTGGTGACAAGTAAGCACCCGTTGTTTCAAGCGGATTGATGTCGCTGTCAAAGTTATCATCCTCTAAACCAAGGTGAACGATTTCCTTCTTGTAACGAACAAACATCTTCTTGAAGGCTTGCTCTTCTTCCTCATCAATCTTGAACCAAAGGTCCTCCATACCTGGAAGGCTGTGAACGTAGTCCATGTATTTTTGAGTGGTTTCGTAGTCCCCAGAAACCGTTCCATTGATTCCCTCGTCAGCGACCAAGATACGTCCTTTCAGACCGATTGACTTACAGAAAGCCAAGTGGTCAGCCGCAAATTGCTCAGCATTTTCGATGGGAAGGTATTTATAATAAAGCAATACTCGAATAGGTTTTGCCATTGTATGTCCTCTTTCTTTATGAAATATCTATATCTGTTGTTTGATAGTCAAAGTCAACTTAACTATTATAGCGCTATCAAAGAGGGCTAGGCAATTGATTTGCTTGGAAGTGACTTTTCACAAAAGAAAAAGGCTGAGCACCAAATGCCTCAACCTGAGTTTCGTAAGATTGTTTTTCAAAAGATAGCATTACAATTCTTTTTGTAGTGTTCCTAAGATAAGCAACTGTGTAAGAAAAATCCAAAAAATAAGAACTCCTATATCTACAAGCGAAACAGTTCCATGTCTATAAAAGCTAGCTCTAAGAAGATTCGCAGAAGGGACAAATGGAAGTAGATAATAAAGTTGATCTAGCCAATCTGGAAGACGACTTGCCGGATACATGATAGGTGAAAACATAAGACCAATCATTAAAATAAGCTGAGACATTAGCGTGACAATATTTTGGGAAAATATATAAGCAATTGAAAATCCTAGACTAATCATTGTTAGGCAAATAAGCAACATCACAAAAACAGACAAAATTGACAAATTTAATTGTACAGAAAAGCGAAGACAGCCTAATATAAAAGAGATGAATACACCTGGTAAAATAGCAATTAACCATATACATAGGTCAGCTAAAGAAATTAGAATCCTAGGAATAGGTAAAGCTCGAATATAGTCCACATGACCTTCTGACTTGGCATTGGCTATGACAGGAGATGAAATCGTACAACCAATAGAAATAACTCCCATTAAAACTGTTCCAGAGGCAAGATAGTAAGCAGTTGTTGTGTTCATCTTACCAATTACCAACGGATACCCAAAAAGAAGTGAAACGGACAAAAGCACTTGAGCTAGTGTGAATAGAATGAATAGATTTTTTTGTCGAAGAAAGTTCCAACGAAGTAAGTAAAAAAATTGAGTCATATCAGTTAACAAGCTCCTCTTTATAGAGATCGGAAATAGATAATGTTTTCATCTTAACCGAAAGGTTTGAAATAATCCCTTTTTCTAGACCTTCCTTGACTTGAATGAGTATTCGGGTTAATTCACTTTCCTCAATTTCCATCTGACAAACACAACCATTGACTATCGTAAAATTTTCGAATAGACTTACAAATTCTTTACTAACAAAATTGAAAGAAATTTGATAATGATTTTTATAAGACATTTGGTGCACTGGACCAGATTTTAATAATTTACCATGGTTAAAAAGAGCAAAATTATCCGCATATTTTTCGACCTCTAGTAGATTGTGGGTAACAATGATAATAGTGTGTCCTTTATAAGCCAGCTTTTGTAATAATTGCCACTGTTTTTCACGACGTACAGGATCAACATCGTTGGTTGGTTCGTCAAGAAGCATGATATCAGCAGAGCCAATTAATGCCATCGCAAAAGATGTAAGCCGTTTTAGACCTCCTGAAAGATTCTTCCCTTGTTTATCACGGTATTCTACTATTTCTAGATCTGCTAGAAGGTAATCAATTTCTTTTTGGAGTTCTGAGGTGCTTAACCCTCTCATTCTTCCAATCATCTCTAAATTTTGCTCAACAGTTAACTTGTCAAGTGGTGCATACTGTTGTGACATATAACTCATCATTGTTCGAGCTTGTTTACGGTTATGTATAAAAGAAATATCTCCGTAGTGAACATCTCCCTTATCAGGCTTAATAAAGCCAATCATTTGCTTTAAAAGGGTTGATTTACCAGCACCATTATGTCCTAAAAAAGCTGTGATTTTTGCAGCTTCTATCTCTAAGAAGATATGGTTATTAGCAAAATGTTGTTTATCAAATGATTTTGTTAGATTTTCAATGGTGAGCGTCTCAAAGGTCATAATTTTATTTCTCCGTATTGAGAAAAGATTTCCCAGTATACTTCATTTTTGATAGGGTTATTGTATAATAACCTTAAGAGAGTCTTATGATTATGTCATAATTGACCATTTTAACGTTATAATTAACATACAAAAATGAGTGAGGAGGTTTTCAATGTTAAAAGTTGCTATTTGTGATGACTCTGATAGAGATGCTAGCCAATTAGAACATTATTTACTTTCTTATGATAAATTTCCTCTAGAAACAAAACTTTATACAAATCCACAAAAACTCTTAAATCAACTGACGCCAGACATCCACTGTGTCTTTTTGGATATTAATATGCCAGGAATCAATGGAATTGACGTAGCACAGAAGATTAGAAAATTTAATCCTTTCATTCCTATTATTTTTGTGACAAGTTATCGTGATTATATGGAGCAAGTCTTCGAAGTTCAGACTTTTGACTATATCGTAAAACCGATAGAACCTCATAAGTTAACGAAGGTATTGGATCGTATTTTGCGTTTTTTGGATATAGGCCAAGCACTTTTTACCTTCTCATTTGGTAAACACAATTATTCTGTCCCTTCGAGCGATATTGTATTTTTTGAAAAAGATAAACGTTCAGTATTTATATACACAAAGACAGGTACCTACAAGTCTCTACTAAAAACAAAAGAGATTTTGGAAAAACTCCCTAATTATTTTATTCAAATTCATGCTTCCTATATTTTAAACCCCAAATACATCAAAGACTTTGATTCAAAAACAGTTACTATTTTACTAAATGGGGCTGAAGAACACCTACTCCCAATTAGTAGAAAGTTTCAGTTTTCTTTTAAAGAAAAGTATTACAGCTATCTCAGTGAAAGGCATTTCTAATGTTAGTAGGATTACGAATAATCAGTATCTTGTACGATTTATTTCTAGCAAGTATTTTATTTTATAGACCATTCTCTAAAATCAATATGAAAAAGAAGCCTTTAATAGCCCTTTTTTTCATATTGATTTTTCATGGGGAACTCGTGTTCCTATTCTCTGAGAGTCGTGTTTTTTTGGTCAGTAATCTCCTTCTAAACATTTTAGAATACTATCTAATCGGCCTCAATTTTGATTATCCTATTCGCCAGTCTTCCTTTTGGATTCTTTTACAAACTAGCCTAAGTTTGTTAGCAGGGGCTGTCCTAAACCAAGGAATCCAACTAATTTTACCTTTAGGGGAACTATCAAAAAATTTAGAAGCTATTAGTTTGTATCTCGGAATAAGTTTCTTTTTGTCTACAGGAATAACTCTTATTTTACGAAAGCTTCTTCTGTCCCATCAAAGGCTTCGTATTGCTACTTCTAAGGGGAACTGGCTTTATCAGTTTATCGTGCCTCTTTTATCTATTTTCTTTGCTTTTACAATATCTGCTATTCAAGGAGGGGTATTTGGAGCAGATTACCTGTCAATCATTTCTCTCTCATCACTCATTGTATTAACTCTCTCCTCTCTTTATTTTAATCTGTACCTTGCTCGTCAACAGCAGCAATATTACCAAAATCAATTGGAAAAAGAACAGCTACAGTTTCAAGTTCGAGAAATACAACAATCTCAAGAAGAGTATCAACGTCTCCAAAGCCTTCGGCATGACTTAAAAAATAAACATTTGACTCTTTTATCGCTTTTAGAGAAAAATCCTGAAGAGGCAAAAGATTATCTTTATTCATTAACAGATAGTATAGTAGGTAAACAAACTTTCTACTCTAAAAATCAAACTATTAATTTCTTACTAAATCAAAAACTACATCATTTAAAAGATGAGATAAAAATGGAAATTGATTGCTTTGTACCACAAGAATTATCTATTCAGCCAGATATTTTAGCTGTTATATTAGGAAACTGCCTAGACAATAGTATTGCAGCTTGTCTCAGACTACCAAATAAAGAAAGAAGCTTATCAATTAATATCCGATACTTTCAACAAAATCTTTTTATCAATATTAGAAATAATTTTGATGAGAAAGAAAAATCTACTCGTAAGTCTCGTCAAAAAGATGGATGGGGGTTGCGAAATATCGATGCTCTTGTTAAAGAATATCAAGGTAATATCAAACGCTTTATAAAAGATGGACAATATCAAATAGAGATTTTATTACCAATAAAAATAGGGACTATTCCGACTAAAGAACTTTAGGTAATTGATGAAAAATGAGTAATAATTAGGTAACGTAAATATTTGAGGTCAAAATCTATATTATATTTATTCATTAATAAACAGGTTGAGTAGCATTAGCTCAACCTGTTTTTTTCTATACTCGCATCTTTATGACTCATGTTTTCTCCTACAATTTCGCAGCAGCAGCCTCATCTAAGATAAGAGTCACATCTGGATGATGTTGCAAGACACTGGCCGGTACTTCCTCTGTTACTGGACCCTTGACCATCTTGAAAATGGCATCTGCCTTCTTGTCACCATAGGCAAACAAAATGATTTTCTTGGCAGCCATAATGGAGGCAATCCCCATTGAAATAGCCTTTGTAGGAACTTGGTCTCGACTGGCAAAGAAACGGCTATTGGCTTCAATGGTGCTGTCAGTCAAGTCGACCACATGGGTTTGACTATCAAAAGGCGTACCTGGCTCATTAAAACCAATATGCCCATTACTTCCAATTCCTAAGATTTGCAGGTCAATGGCATGATTTGCCAAGATGTCATCGTAGTCCTTAGCCGCCTGCTCCAAATTTTCAGCCATGCCGTCAGGCAAGAAGCTCTCTTTAAATGGCTTGGCATCAAAGAGTTGAGCCTTCATAAAGGCATGGTAGCTCTGCTCATGGTCTGGTGCTAGTCCAACGTATTCATCCAAATTGACGCTGTAAAGTTCCGAAAAATCCACGTCGCTTTCAACCATCTCTTGGTAAAGGGCGATAGGTGAACTACCTGTCGCCAAGCCCAATGTTTGAGCACCCGCTGCAAGGCTCTCTTTAAGAAGATCAAAGGCAACTTGGCCTCCCTCAACTTGATTCTTAACTAAAATCTTTTTCATTCTATTCACCTCGATATTGGTATATACCATTTTTTCTTTATTATCTCTTTTTTTAACCTTTTTGTCAAGCGCTTTCACTCAACTCCTTTAATGACTGTCATCCTATATCGTGCTATAATAAAAAGGCTGAAAATTTTTAAACGAGGAAACAAATGAATACAAACGATTTTGATTTTGAACTACCAGAGGAACTGATTGCCCAAACCCCATTGGAACAACGTGACGCCTCTAAACTCTTGGTCATTGATCCTGTAACCAAGGAAATGACTGATACCCACTTCGACCACATCATCGACCAGCTTAACCCTGGCGATGCCTTGGTCATGAACAATACGCGCGTGCTTCCTGCCCGCCTCTACGGTGAAAAGCCTGATACCCACGGCCATGTGGAATTTCTCCTTTTGAAAAATACCCAAGGCGATCAATGGGAAGTTTTGGCTAAGCCAGCCAAACGCCTTAAAGTAGGTGCTAAAGTCAGTTTTGGGGATGGACGCTTGACTGCCACTGTCACTGAGGAACTAGATCACGGTGGCCGTATCGTAGAATTTAGCTACGACGGTATCTTCCTTGAAGTTTTGGAAAGCTTGGGCGAGATGCCATTGCCACCTTATATCCATGAAAAATTGGAAGACCGCGACCGTTACCAAACAGTCTATGCTAAGGAAAATGGCTCTGCCGCTGCTCCAACTGCTGGCCTCCATTTCACTCCTGAATTACTTCAAAAGATTGAAGCTAAAGGCGTAAAATTGGTCTACCTCACCCTCCACGTTGGACTGGGAACCTTCCGACCTGTTTCTGTCGATAATGTCGACGAACATGAGATGCATTCAGAATTTTACACCCTCAGCCAAGACGCTGCCGATACACTCAATAGTGTCAAAGCCGCTGGAGGGCGCATCATTGCAGTTGGAACAACCTCTATCCGAACACTGGAAACTATCGGCAATAAATACGATGGGCAACTCCAAGCCGACTCAGGATGGACCAATATCTTTATCAAACCAGGCTACCAATTCACAGTCGTAGACGCCTTCTCAACCAACTTCCACCTTCCAAAATCAACCTTGGTGATGTTGGTTTCAGCCTTTGCTGGCCGTGAATTCGTCCTTGATGCCTATAAACACGCCGTCCAAGAACGCTACCGCTTCTTCAGTTTCGGAGATGCCATGTTCGTCACACGACGTGCTGAGAAATAAATATTGCTTTTGAGACTTCTCTTAGATTGGGGAGTCTCTCTTATTGCTCGTCAAATTCAGAAAAAATCCACCAGCTATGAACTGATGGATTTTTTATTTATTTCTCTGCAAACTGGCTATTATATAAATCGTAATAGAAGCCTTTATCTGCAAGGAGGGATTCATGGTTTCCTTGTTCGATGATTTGACCATCTTTTAGGACCAAAATCTTGTCTGCTTCTTGAATCGTTGATAAGCGGTGAGCGATGACAAAGCTTGTTCGACCTTGCATAAGAGTCTTCATGGCTTTTTGAATCAAGAGTTCCAGACGGGTATCAACCGATGAGGTCGCCTCGTCCAAAATCAAGATTTTAGGATCAGCCAAAAGCGCACGCGCAATGGTCAAAAGTTGCTTTTGTCCTAGTGAGATGTTACTTGATTCCTGGTTCATTTCCATGTTGTAACCACCAGGTAGGGTACGGATAAAGTGATCCACATTGGCTGCCTTAGCAGCTTCAACAATTTCTTCGTCAGTTGCCTCAAGATTACCAAAGCGAAGATTCTCCTTGATAGTTCCTTCAAAGAGCCAAGCATCCTGAAGCACCATACCAAACTGTTTACGATAATCCTGACGTGACAGGTTACGGATATCGTGACCATCAACCGAGATAGAACCGGAAGTCACATCATAGAAGCGCATGAGGAGGTTGATAATGGTTGATTTTCCGGCACCGGTAGGGCCGACAATGGCTACCATTTCGCCAGGATTAACCTCAAGATTAAAGTCACGAATCAAAGGTTTATCAGCCACATACTGGAAGTCCACATGCTTAAAGCTAACTTGACCAGTCAAGTCTCCCTCTAGCACTTCAGTAGCATCATTAGCCTCGTCTGGTTCATCCATCAGTTGGAAAATACGGTCCAAGGAAGATTTAGCACTCTGCAATTGTCCAGCCAACTGAGTCAAGTTCTGAATAGGTTGATTAATCTGCCAAACGTACTGAACAAAGGCCTGCATATTACCAATCGTCAAGCGACCAACCAAAACTTGCAGACCACCCAAAACAGCGACAATTAGATAGGTCAAGTCAGATAAACCGTTAAGAACTGGCATCATGAGTCCTGAAATGAAGTTAGCCTTAAAGCCTACCTTCTGAAGGTCTTCCGTAATTTTCTTAAAGTCGTCCAAGGATCTATCCTCACGGCCAAATAGCTTAAGCACATTGAAGCCGGTCAGATTTTCTTGAACAAAACCATTAAGAGTACCTAAGGCATCAGCTTGTTGTTTAAAGTAGGGCTGAGACTTACTCATGATATAGCGGGCACCAAAGAATGTAATCGGAATAGTGATGACAACTATAGCTCCCAATTGAAGATTAAGGTAAAGCACTGTTCCAATAACCAAGGCTAGAGTAAAGACGGCATTAACAACCTGCAAAAATGACTGCTGCAAGGCATTAGATACTGTCTCGACGTCACTGGTAAAGCGTCCCAAGAGGTCCCCAAACTGGTGTTTATCAAAGTATGACACTGAAGTACGATTGATTTTCTCGGTCATCTCATTTCGCATATCCTGAACCGTTGCTTGCACAGCATTGGTCATGAAATAGTTGGAATAGTAGGCAGCCAACTCATAAATAAGACCACGCAAGAGATAAACAACTAGAACCCAACCAACATAGGAGACGTTGATACGAGCACCTTCCACACCTTTGATGATGGCCAGCGTATTTTTAGTCAACTCGGTAATAGCTAAACCAATAACTACGGGTTCAAGGACACTCATGATAACACTAACAATTTTCAGGAAAATGGCTAGGTAAAGTGGGAAACGATAAGCCTGCAAGTAGGACCAAAGGCGGCCAAAACTTGAGGAATGATTTGTTTTCATTTTATTTTTCTTCATTTTGACCTCCTTCTAGTCTTCCGTAAGACTCTTTTGATTCAATTGTGAATTAGCAATTTCACGGTAAATCTCATTGCTTTCCATAAGCTCTTCATGACGACCTCGACCCACGATTTCACCCTTATCAAGAACGATAATCTGGTCTGCATCCATGATAGTACCCACACGTTGAGCCACAATCAAGACTGTCGCATCCTGGGTCACTTCTTTCAGACGACGGCGCAAGGTCGCATCAGTCTTGTAGTCCAAGGCAGAGAAGGAATCATCAAAGATGTAAAGATCAGGACGTTTAACCACAGCACGTGCAATTGACAAACGTTGCTTTTGTCCCCCAGAAAGGTTGCTACCACCCTCAGCCAAGTGAGAATCGTAGCGTTCTTCCTTGCTGTCGATGAATTCCTTGGCTTGAGCCACATCAGTAGCTTGATTCAATTCTTCATGACTGGCATTTTCCTTACCATAACGGATATTTTCACCGATGGTTCCTGTAAAGAGCAGGGCTTTTTGTGGAATAAAGCCAATCTTACGACGAAGAGCCTTAAGATTATAGTCACGAACATCCACACCATCAACAAGAATGCGTCCAAGTGTCACATCATAAAAGCGTGGAATCAACTGCACAAGTGATGATTTTCCTGAACCCGTAGATCCGATAAAGGCAATGGTTTCACCTGGTTTAGCCTTAAAGGAAATATTGTGTAGGACAGGACTCTCAGTTTCACCAGGATAGGCAAAGGTCACGTTGTCAAACTCCAAATATCCCTTAGTCTCAGTCTCTGTCACTCCACCTTCATTTGGATTGATAGAAATAGGCATATCCATAATTTCCTGCAGACGTTCACTAGATACCGCCGTACGAGGATACATGGTAAAGAGGTTGGCTAGGAAAAGGAAAGACAAGAGCGCATGGAAACTGTACTCAATAAAGGCAACCAAATCCCCGATTGCCAAACTCCCAGAACCTAATGGCTCAAGGGCAAACCAAACAATTGCCACAATCATGGCGATGATGATTTGCACAAAAAGTGGCTCAGTCAAACCAGTTAATTTAAAGAGCTTGTTTGAATTATCCGCATAGACAGCATTTTCAGAAGCAAACTTCTTCTCTTGAAAATCTTCTCTAGCGAAAGCTCGGATGACACGAAGTCCAGTCAGATTCTCACGAGCGTACTGGTTAATCTTGTCGAGAGTTGCCTGTTGTTTCTCAGAAAGCGGACGCGTTTTTACCGCCACATACCAGACTACTACGGCTAGGAAAGGCAAGGAGATTGCCACAATCCAAGCCAAAGATGGACTTGTCGTCAAAATCAAAAAGACACTGGAAACCATCATCAAAGGAGTGATAACCCCTAGCTTAAGAACCTGATCCGCAAACTGCATAAGCACAAAAGCATCTGATGTAATACGAGTCACCAAAGAGGATACCCCAATCTGCTCATACTCGTGGTGGGAATACTCCTGAAGCTTAGCATAAATGTCATTACGCATGACTTGCACCATAGTAGTGGTCAACTTACCAACTGCATAGGACAGAAGTATACGACCAACAATCCCAGTCAAAACTACACCAAACATGACCCAAGCATAAGCGTAAAGCTTATCAACATCACCACGGTTTATTCCCTCATCAATCATTCTGGCAAGAACCGTCGGCAAACCCAAGTTAGCAATAACAAATAAAATGGCCGCCGTAAAATTCATTGCTAGCCACTTAGGATAACGTCTGAGATAAGACCAAATATAAGCCATAAATTTCTCCTTTTCTTTTTAGCATTTACCATGCCTTTAAGATTTTTATAGTTATTTACAACCACTAAAGCCGTAAAAGACACAGAAAAAGGGCGTGACAAGCACTCACATTACCTACATTCTAACAAATGAAAATATTAAAAGTAATAGAAAAAACCAGAGCTTATGCCCTAGTTTTCTATCTATTTTGCTATCACTAAATTATCTGTTTTATCGCTTCATTTAGCTAATTCCTTGAAGGCATCTAAATGACGAGACAAAATAGAGTTAGCCACATCGTCGACTGTGACCTGCTCTGCAACTTCTGTCTCACCTTATTCATTTTTAATTAAGGTGTCATATTCTACCAATACATACTTGGGCTTATTATTTTTTAGAATCACTGCAGTCCCCTTGCTGTCGACCATACGAGCAACTTTAGAAAAATTTTGGTTAGCTTCAGAAATGGGAACTAAATTTTCAAGATTAATCTGCATCATAATCCCCTCCCTAGATTTATCATAGCATTTTTTTAGAGAAAACCAGTAAATAGGATATATTTGTCCTAGAAAGCGATTCTAAGACAATTAAAGTACATCCTTGTTTCAAAAGTTTGCAGATTTGAACTTCGTTTTGTTATAACATACATAAATAAACATTTGTTACGATAAAACATCGAAAAAACTATTTAATAGGTGATAAAAAATAACCTCCAATACATATTACATGTACATGGAGGTTAGTGCACCTTTTCGATATTAAAAAAGTAATCTAGATATCCACTAATGTCATTAGTAAATCCTACCAATGACTTTTTTATATCAATAACACCTAATAATTCGAGATGTTCATTGAATATTCTTTTATAATCTACATTTGCGGTCAATAAAATAATTTGTGCACTAACGTTACTCCGCCTAATTTTTTTGACTCTTCTTCCATAGTTACATCTCTGTGTAAGTGTGATAAAATATAGACAATTGGTTGCTGTAGTAATTCTTAACGAATTAAAATGATTACTAATTTTAACTTTTAACTTATATTTTTTTATATACCTTTTTACAGTAATCAACAACCAAAAGTGCTTTACAATATTGAGCATACTTCTCCTCCAATTCTATTTTTATTATAGCTTGGTTATATCGTTTAATTAGTCAAATATCGTAAACGGTTCATTTATTGTCATCTGTGGTAAAAATATACTAATAATGATAGTTTCTAGACTGTTTACGACATACCAGTTTTATTACTCCTATCATTACTTTTACAATATTAACTTGGAGAAGAAATATGGATTTTTATTTAGATGTTGTAAAAATGTATTGATTAACCCTAGGAAAATATCATTCTTATCTAAAACAACAAATCATATAATTTTAATGCCGGAAAAGGCTTCAATATCTTTTGTTTTAGGAGAAATAAAACACAGTTACTAAATATTTTAGCGAATGAGGAGTACACTAATTGTTAAATATTTTTATTTTAGAAGACGAATTTTTACAACAAACACGGATAGAGACCGTTATTAAGGATGTTATTGCAAAAAAATCTCTAAAATGTAAAGGACCTGAGATTTTTGGAAAACCTAGCCAGCTACTTGATGCGATTACCGAAAGAGGTTCTCATCAACTTTTCTTTTTAGATATTGAAATTAAAGGAGAAGAAAAAAAGGGGCTAGACATTGCGAAAGAAATTCGGAAAAAAGACCCTAATGCAACAATTGTTTTTGTAACAACACATTCAGAATTTATGCCAGTCACTTTTAAATATAGAGTTGCTGCACTAGATTTTATTGATAAAGCTTTGGATGATGAAGAGTTTTATGAACGTGTGCATTTAGCAATTGAATATACCATGGATAAAATCGGTGCCACTATTGCCCAAGATTCATTTACTTTTGAAACAGCTACGGCCCATGTTCAAGTGCCTTTTAACAATATTTTATTTTTTGAAACATCTCCAACAATACATAAAGTTATTTTGCATACTAAAGAAGAACGCATGGAGTTCTACGCCAGTATTTCAGAAGTTGAACGAGCTGATGACCGCCTATTTCGATGCCATCGTTCATTTATCGTTAATCCTGAAAATATCGTTAGGATCAATAAAGAAGATAAAATGGTAATGTTTGAAAATAATAATGAATGTCCCATTTCGCGTACGAAATATAAGGGCCTCCTAGAAAAAGTTAAATCTCTGAAAAGCTAAGGTGTTTCTATGGATATAGTTATAAATTTATTGCTGTTCTATTCTAAGATGTTAGTAGCATTGTTACTGTTTCAACAGGTTAGTAACCAACCAATCAAACCTTTGTGGTGTATTATTGGTCCATTTTTGTATGTTCTACTCCTCATCATATGTCCTCCTGTTGGGTACTTTACTTTCTTTTTTATCTTTATTGCTTATAACATATATCAAAATAAGTATGGTAGTAAAACACTTGATATTTTTTATGGCTTGTACCCCGTTATCGTTGAAAGCTTGCTAGGTAGAATGTTAGCATTCTACGTTTTCCCTCTACTAGGAGTCTCTGTCTTCAATGAAGTCAAACTAAGTTGGTATGATATCTTAATTGAATTACTGGTTTTCCCTCTTCATTTACTCATAGTAAAATCTCTTAGGTTAGATTTTAACGAAATAAAAGAAGGTTTCAAGCGTTACTATTTCAAGTATTTATTGTTACTGATCAACATCTCTATGTTTGTATATATGCTCTTAGTTTCTATACTTGTTATTTATAGAGACAAATTAGCTGATGCAGATAACTGGAGAGGACATATTAATAACTTTTATATTGTTCTGTTTTTTGTAATGCTACTCTATCTCAATGCAATTTCAAAAGAAAAACTAGAGAAGGAAATAATTGATCAAAAAGATACTCAATTAAATGAACTATCTATTTACAGCCATCATGTTGAATCACTTTATGAGGAAATTAGAAGTTTCCGTCATGACTACATTAATATTTTGACCAGTCTAAAATTAGGAATTGATAATCAAGATATTGAAGCTATTAAAACTGTATACAATGGTGTCCTAAGAGATAGTGGAAACCAGTTCTATGATAGTAAGTTTGATATTGCTAAACTTAGTAATATTAAGAATGATGCTATCAAAAGTATTCTTTCCGCTAAATTACTTGAGGCACAAAATAGAGGTATTTCGATTTCTGTTGAGATTGAAGAACCAGTTAGTAATTTTAGGATAGAATTACTAGATTTTATAACTATCCTATCTGTACTTTGTGATAATGCTATCGAAGCTACGATTGAAGCTATAAGTCCAAGAATGACTGTTGCTTTCATGAATAATGATGATTCGTTGGTACTTATCGTTGAAAATAGTATAAAATCAGAAAAAGTGGATGTTAATCATATTTTTGCTAGGGGGTACTCTAGTAAAGGGGAAGGAAGAGGTCTTGGGTTACATAATGTAAATAGCATATTGGAAAAATACCCTAAATCTACGATTACCACTCGTAGTGCAAATCATCTCTTTTCTCAAACTATCAGATTTTGTAAGTAAGTCTCAACTTTTAACTTTAACCTCTTTAATCGACTTAGGTTTTGTATTTGAATAGTCTGTTTCTAGTATTTTTTGCTACATAGCTTAATAATTTTTGGGACCACTAGCATAGCTAGTGGTTTTCGTAAGACCAAAATAAGACAGTAACTTCAGAATAGTTACTGTCTTTTTTATTTCATGTTTTTCTTAAAGCCTTGATAGACTTGAAAAGTGGTTTATAAAGACTTCTTAATCATTTATCAATGCCCTACATCTGAATATGAAATATAATAACGTTCCCCATCTTTGACAAAACTATACCAGTTTCCATCAGGTAAAATTTCATATTTATCCCAATCAACATCACCTGCAGGCATTTTAGAAACAACCTCACTGTCTTTATCTGGTGCAGCATATACAGGGGTTTCCTCATCAAGTGTCAATGTTCCAGAAGTAGCTGTCCAAGCACCTCGACCACCTTCAACTCCTCCAACTTGAGAAGCTGGTGTTGTTGCTTCAGCCACTTGCCCACCATCTGTGGTACCTGCTTGAGCTTGTTCTTGAGAAGAAGCTTTAGGTACTACTGCTGAAGCCTGGTTGTCATTTTCTTTACTTGAAACTGCTGAAGATGATGATTGAGCTGCTTTCTTATCCTTCTTAACAGCTTTACTTGAGCTTGAAGATGATTTCTTAACCGTCCTGACTGAGCTACTACTTGAGCTAACACGTGCCGACTCATGACTATTAAACTTAGTCACTAAGAAGATAGCGAGGATAACTACAATAAGAGCTGATAGGATACCAATGAGTTTAGTTGTTGTTTTCATGATTGACGTTCCTTTTCTTATGATTTACAAGATTAGTATAATATAAAGACAACTAAAGTTTCATTGAAGTCATAAACTGTAGTTTTTTCGTCATAAAAGGACAACATCTTCTATTTTTAGCGTCTATTTAAAATGATAGTCTTTATAATATTATTCGTCATGATACAGAGTTAAATGAAAAGCTTGCACAACACGAACGAGATTACCTGGAGGGAGAAAGACGCGATCTACCCCCTACTCTACTATTTGGATATGATGCTAAAACAGATAATGAATCAGATTTTCATTGTGAAGAATTGACTATTGAAAATGAAAATTTATAAAAAGGTTAGTTCTCGTATTTTTTCTACGACTAATATCAAACATAATATATTTAGAAAAATTGAAAATAAGGAGATAATAAATGATGAATCATGTCAATTCCCAAATAAAAAATAGGAGAAGAAATACAGTTATTGCAAGAGGAAAAATCATAAATATTGAACATAATGAGGATTACTCTTACTTAAAATTATTTATTCGAAATGGCGCTGGACTAAGACATACTTACTTAATATTTAGATATGATCCAAAAATATTTTATATTAGTAAAAATCAATATGTGATAATTACAGCACATATTGAAAATAAACAAAATAGTTTTGGAGGTGTTGATCAATTTATCATAATTGATTCAATTTCTGAATCGCAAAGTGAACTATCTGAGCACTTTTTTGATAATCAAAAGAAATTAGGATTCTCACATCCCAAATCATACGCAAAATGTTATATATACGGAAAAGTCATTCATAAATTCGAAAAAAATAATTCTAATTGGATTGAACTTATTGTTAAGGACAATTTTGACTTCACAGTCAAACTCCAATATAGTAAAAAAATGCGAGTATCAGATATAAATTATGATGTAGGAGACAATCTATTCATATATGCTTTAATTATTTCAAGCGAAAAGACAATAAATCAAAAAAAGCGTTCATATTTCAATCTCATAGTAGAGGATATGATAAACAAAACCAATCTAAAATAGAAAAACAAAAAAACTGCCAAAAATAAATTTGGCAGTTTTTTTGGTAGGGAACCTATTAATTCAAACAGTTTCTCATAATCGCTTATCGCAATAAAAAACCGGTATAGTAGGATTCCGCAATTAAATAGCTATATGACTATTATTTAAGAGTAACTGAAGCTCCAGCTTCTTCAAGTTTAGCTTTGATTTCTTCAGCTTCAGCTGCAGCAACACCTTCTTTAATAACTGATGGTGCACCGTCAACGATAGCTTTAGCTTCTTTAAGACCTTCGCCTGTGATTTCACGTACAACTTTGATAACGCCAACTTTTTTGTCGCCTGCAGATGTCAATTCAACGTCGAATGAATCTTTAGCAGCACCAGCGTCAGCAGCACCAGCTGCAGCAACAGCTACAGGAGCAGCTGCAGTTACACCAAATTCTTCTTCGATAGCTTTTACAAGGTCGTTCAATTCAAGGATTGAAGCTTCTTTAATTTCAGCAATAATGTTTTCAATGTTCAATGCCATTGTGATTTCCTCCAAATGTGTTTTTTAATATAGTGTTTTAAACGTAGCTTAGGCTACGAGTTGTGAAGATGGGCTTATGCAGCACCGTCTTCTTTGCTTTCTGCAACCGCTTTGACAGCGTATGCAACGTTGCGCACTGGCGCTTGAAGTACAGAAAGGAGCATAGAAAGCATACCTTCTTTGTTTGGAAGTGATGCAAGAGCGTTGATTTCTTCGACTGAAGTGAACGCACCGTCAACAACACCACCTTTGATTTCAAGAGCTTCTGCGTCTTTAGCAAATTCGCTAATAACTTTTGCTGGTGCGATAACATCTTCGTTTGAGAATGCTACTGCAGATGGACCAACGAAGAGTCCTTTAAGGTCTTCAAGACCTGCTTCTTCAGCTGCACGGCTCAAGATAGAGTTTTTGATAACTTTAAATTCAACGCCTGATTCACGAAGATTACGACGAAGAACTGTATCTTGGTCAACTGTAAGTCCACGAGAGTCAACAACAACGATAGATGCTGCAGCTTTCATTTTCTCAGCGACAATCGCAACCTGTTCAGCTTTCTTAGCAATAATAGCTTCACTCATTAGTAGTTTTACCTCCGTTTTTATTTTTGGGCTAGGCACAAAAAAATCGTACCTAAACCTAGACACGAAAGTACAATACGTTCCAAAAAATAGTTACGTTTTGTGCCTCGGTTGGATGTTTATGAGTTTAACTCCCCAACTGTCTTAGGTCAGTTTTTTCAAACCTCACTTATAATATCATGACCTAAATCAGACGTCAAGAAAAAAATGCAAATTTTTTTATTTTTTTCTCTATCTTTTTTGAAAAGCATTAAACCTCTCAAAATCCAAAGATTTCAAGAGGTTATGTCTAATCATATCTAAGTGCTTCGATAGGATCAAGTTTCGAAGCTTTATTAGCCGGTAGGAGACCAAAGATAATTCCTACGGCTGCTGAGAAGGCAATGCTTCCCATGGCTACACCAAGAGAGACTGTCGCTTTAAGATCCATGGCACTCCCGATTGGTCCAACGACTAGGGCCGCAAAGCCTAGCCCAATCAAACCTCCCAGTATGGTCAAAACCATAGACTCAATCAGAAACTGTGTCAAGATTTTACGACGTGTAGCACCTAAAGCCTTACGAAGACCAATCTCTCGTGTCCGCTCAGTTACTGAAACCAACATGATGTTCATAACACCGATTCCACCAACTAAGAGTGAAATCCCAGCAATAGCACCGACAACGGTGGTAATGGTTCCAAAGATTGTGTTGACCTGATCTAGGGCCAAGCTCATATCTGCTGCCTTATATTCTCCATTGTCATCTTGGGCCAACTGGGTCAAGCGTTTGGCAGCATCCTTAGCAACACTGCTACTATTTTTCACATCGGTCACATGGAAAAAAATCTGACCAATAGCATCGGTATTATTTTCAGCTGCTAACTGGGTATTGGCCACAAGAGCTGTTCCAATTTCACCATAGGCACCGATTGCTGTGTCTTTATTCTTATAAACACCAATCACACGATAATCATTTTTCCCAATAGTAACCACTTGGTTAAGGGCATCCTCATTCGTCTCAAAGAGTTTTTTAGCCACCATCTGATCAATGACAATGACCCGCGAAAAGTTTTTGTAATCATTGTCTTGCAAGGAACGTCCTGTCAACATCTCTAACTTTTTAGCTTTAAAGTAGCCCTGGCTGGCACCTGTGATATTAACATTCTTCACAGTCTTTTTCTGGAGGGAGATAGAGGAAGTTAGGCTGTTGGTCACAAAATAACTGTCGATACCTGGCGTCTGCTTAGCCACTTGCTCCAACCAAACTTCTTTAACCGGTTTGGTAGGTTGTGCCAAATCTGCATAAGCAGGATCTAGCTCCTCACCCTTGGCTTCATAGTAGACTTGAACAGTATCCTTATCACCTGTCACACTATCGGTAACACTCTGACGCATTCCATTTCCTAGTCCCATGATAAGTACTACCGCAGCAACACCAATGATGATTCCCAACATGGTCAGGAAGGACCTCATCTTGTGTGAACGGATAGAACTAAGAGCAAATTTCCAATTTTCCATTCTTACCTCCTAGTCAATCCGAACGCTGTCCGTCGTGTCCTGAGTGATTTCACCATCACGAATGACAATTTTACGTCGGGCATAGTCTGCAATCTCTGGCTCATGGGTAACCATGATAATAGTCTTTCCTTCACGGTTCAGCTGGGTTAAGAGCTCCATAATCTGCATCCCTGTCTTGGTATCAAGAGCACCCGTAGGTTCATCCGCCAAAATGATTGCCGGTTCATTAGATAGGGCACGCGCAATAGCCACTCTCTGCTTCTGTCCACCAGAAAGCTCTGATGGTAGGTGATGACTACGGTCTGACAAGCCAACTTTTTCCAAGAATTGTTGTGCCCTTTGCTTACGTTCACGTGGAGATTTCCCTGCATAAATCAAAGGAAGCTCTACGTTCTTTTGGGCACTTAACTTTGGCAAGAGAAAAAACTGTTGAAAGATAAAGCCAATCTGGTCATTTCTTACCTTGGCCAAGCGATTTTCAGAGAGATCAGCCACATCCTCGCCCTCGAGTTGATAGGAACCTGTAGTCGGTTGATCAAGGAGTCCGATAATATTCATGAGGGTTGATTTCCCTGAACCAGAAGGACCCATGATAGCCACAAAGTCACCTTCTTCAACTGACAAATCAATACCCTTGAGGACCTGCAGGGACTCTTGACCATTTTTGAAAGACTTGGTGATCCCCTTTAAAACCATAAGAGCTGGCTTAGTCACTAGACTTCACCTCTCCTCCACTAGTGTCTTTTGATTGTTTGCTATCAGCATCCGTCACATCTTTTAGGGTTTCGCCATCCTTAAGGGATTTATCTGCCTTGGTGATAACTTTTTGACCTTCTTTAAGTCCTGAAGTAATTTCCTGTTGCTTGGCATCCGCATTGCCAAGTTTAACCTTGACTTGCTTGATTTTCTGAGTTTCATCATCGTAAACCCAGACATAGTTGTCAGAGCCTTTCTTAGTCACAGCAGTTACAGGAACCAACAAGGCATCATCATCTTTTGTCACTTCAAGAGATACATTAAAACCTTGTTTCAGTTTTCCGATAGGACTAGTCAATTGAACCTTGTATTCATACTGAGAACCTGACTGACCTGAGTTGCCAGATGTCCCCGTTGACTGGTTGGCATTTTGCTTAGGATAATTGGAAACATAGCTGACCTTCCCTGTCCAAGTTTGGTCTGGGTATACTTTGGAAGTAATCTTGACCTTTTGCCCCACTGAAATATTTGGAATGTCATATTCTGTTAAGGTTCCTTGAATCTCAAATTGGC
>ERZ773203.623-NODE-623-length-19463-cov-4.987119_pt1 | contig 19463 bp, 18 predicted proteins | sample MGYA00580529_ERZ773203 | MGnify/ENA primary metagenome ERZ773203 (study PRJEB29015, sample SAMEA2738176) | human oral metagenome | biome: human oral; feature: human-associated habitat; material: saliva | place: China | collected 2177 ... | reverse complement strand
AACGTAGTGCGTGACCGTTACCATGTAGCTCTTCAACCACGTATTTTGCTTGTACACCCGACAGGTCTTGCCTAACAACACCTTCGTACCGGCCTCCGTCAGGCCATAGCGTTCCAATTCCCCGAGCTTGAGGTGGCGATAGTTGATCTGACGCTTCGACTCCCACCCACCGATATTGACGGTACGCTCGCTGAAATCCACTACGACCTCTGTCTTGTCTTTTTCATTGCGGATTCTCAGCGATTGATGCTTGCCCATTCTATCCTCTTCGGCCTCCCTGGCCCCGTAATCATCTATATAGATGGTGATCTCACGGTCTCCTCCCGGGCCATAGAAGGACTTCTTGATGATAGCTGACTTGACACCGTAGCGTGCGCCGGCAGGGGGCACATCCGTCTGTGCCCGGAGTGCGTCCTCGCCCGTGGTAAGTAGCAGGAGCACGGCTGCGATGAGTGTGATAGTCGTTTTCATATGCGTGTGTAATTAAAATGTGTGCGAGATCTACTCCTGCCGCTGCTGCCACTTCCAGGCGTTGCGGAGGGTGTCGGAGAGGGGGGTGCGGGCCGTCCAGCCGAGGACACGGTTGGCGCGCGTGGGGTCGGCCCAGACTTGCTCGATGTCGCCCTCGCGCCGACCCACGATCTGATACGGCACACGGACACCGGTGGCCTCCTCGAACGTCCGGATCAGCTCCAGGACAGACACGCCGCGGCCTGTGCCGAGATTGAAGACCTCGAGCGGCTCTGTGGCCTGCCCCTCGACAAGTCGACGGACGGCCTCCACATGCGCACGGGCCAGATCGACGATGTCGATATAGTCGCGGATGCAGGAGCCGTCGGGCGTGTCGTAGTCGTCGCCAAAGACACGTAGCTCGGGGCGGATCCCAGCGGCCGTCTGAGTGAGGTAAGGCACGAGGTTCTGCGGCGTACCCGCGGGGCGTTCGCCGATCTCGGCCGATGGGTGCGCGCCGATGGGGTTAAAGTAGCGGAGCAGGATGGCGCGGAAGGGCGCGTCGGCGTGGATGGTGTCACGGATGATCTCCTCGTTGATCTGCTTGGTGTTGCCATAGGGCGAGGTGGCGGGCCGAATGGGCGCGTCCTCGGTGACGGGCAGATCGGAGGGCGCAGGCTGGCCGTAGACGGTGCAGGAGGAGGAGAAGACGATGCCCTCGACGCCGTGCCGAGGCATCAGCTCGAGCAGGTTGAGGAGGGAGACGATGTTGTTGCGGTAATAAAGCAGCGGCTTGTGGACAGACTCGCCAACGGCTTTACTGGCGGCAAAGTGGATGATGCCGCTGACGGGGGCGTGCTGGGCGAAGATGCGGTCCATCGCCTCGCGGTCGTTGCAGTCGGCCTCGTAGAAGGTGGGGCGCCGGCCGGTGATGCGCGCAATGCCGTCGAGGACGTCGGCGGTGGAGTTCGAAAGGTTGTCGATGGCGACGACGTCGTATCCGGCCTCGATCAGCTCCACCGTGGTGTGCGATCCGATGTAGCCTGTGCCGCCTGTCACAATGATTGTCTTACTCATATCGTATGGGGGTTGGTTCTAAACACAAAAGTAGAACGAGGTGCGAATGGATTTTGTATACCCATCCCAAGAAATCCGCGTCCCCCGGATGGCTTTCAGGTGCAAAAACATATGCTGCTTGGGAACCTCCGGGTGCTTTTAGAGGCAAAAACAGGTTCTGCTTGGGAACCTCCGAGTACTTTTAGAGGCAAAAACATATGCTGATTTGGAACCTCCGGGTGCTTTTAGGGGCAAAACATATGCTGATTATTAAATCAAATCACTTGCAACTTAATAAGCAGATTCTTCCTAATAAGTCAATTCGCCTGTGATTTAATAAGCAGATTCTTCCTGCTAAATGAAAGCACATGCGACTTAATAGGAAGATTCTTCCTATTAAATGAAAGCACTTGCGACTTAATAAACAGAAGCCATTAGGGCCACCTACGCCCGTCCAAGGGCGCCCATATCATGGGGGAGGGGCGGATGGATACTTTTGCGGCCATGAGAAATGCATCTGATGTAGTGCGCGACATGAACCGGGCCGGAGCGGCGGGCCGACCGTTCCTTTTCGGCTTCGACTTCGAGCTGACGCACGCCTTCTTTATCCCCGACCCCCTCCACCAGACGGAGGTGCGATTCAACCTGCGCGGCGTCAGCAACGCGTCGGACGACGGCTCCGAAGTGCCTTACACCTTCGAGCGGACGCCCGAGCCTGAGGCGATCTATGCGCACCGTTTCGACATCGTCCGCGCGGGGCTGCTCCGCGGCGACTCCTTCCTGACGAACCTCACCGTCCGCACGCCCATCCGCACCGACCTCGCCCCCGACGCGATCTATCGCCGCGCCCGCGCCCTCTATAAAATGTACTACCCGGGGGCCTTCGTCTGCTTCTCGCCCGAGCGCTTCGTGCGGATCGATGCCGACGGCACCATCGCGTCGAACCCGATGAAGGGCACCATCGACGCCCGACTGCCCTGTGCCCGTGAGCGCATCCTATCCGACCCCAAGGAGACGGCCGAACACAACACGATCGTCGACCTGATCCGTAACGACCTCTCGATGGTGGCCGACGGGGTGCATGTGCGGCGCTTCCGATACATCGACCGACTCGAGACGTCGGCCGGGCCCATCCTGCAAGTCAGCTCCGAGATCGTGGGGCGTCTGGCCACGGATTGGCGCAGCCATGTGGGCGACGTGATCGCCCGACTGTTGCCCGCGGGCTCCGTATCCGGCGCACCGAAAGACGCCACCGTGCGACTCATTCGCCAGGCTGAGCAGACACCGCGCGGATTCTACACCGGCGTCTTCGGACTCTTCGATGGGCACACGCTCGACTCGGCCGTCTTCATCCGCTTCATCGACCTCACGACCGACCCCTTCACCTACCAGAGCGGCGGCGGCATCACCGCCCGCAGTCGCATGCATGACGAGTACGAGGAGGTCATCCAAAAGGTCTATCTCCCGTTCTAATAATAGAAGGTAGTCAGGGGTAGTTAAAGGGTAGTCAAAAGGTAGTCAGATGTAGTGCCACAACCCTTCTCTCTCTACTTCTAACTACCCCCTAACTACCTTATACTACCCTTTAACTACCCTACCCTATACTCCCCCATGTTCATAGAAACCATACGCATTCAAGACGGCCACGTGTGTCACCTCAGCGACCACACCGACCGCATGCGCCGCACCGCCGACCACTTCGGCTTCACGGCCCCCACGCTCCCCACCGATTTAGCATCGCTCGTCCCCGATGAGCTGCGCACGGGCACTGTCCGCTGCCGCGTGGTGTATGACCACACGTTGCGCGAGGTCACCTTCACGCCCTACCGTCGGCGGCACATCGAGCGACTCTTCGCTGTGGATGCAGGTACGACGACGTACGCCTTCAAGTACGCCGACCGTGCGCCGCTGGCTCGCCCCGACGTGCCACTCGGGGCCTCCGACGAACTGCTCTTCGTCCGAGACGGTTACCTGACAGATACGTCGTACACCAACCTCGTCCTCCGCCGTGGCCGCGAACTTGTCACCCCCGACACCATCCTGCTCGACGGCACCTGTCGCCGACGGCTGCTCCGCGAGGGCGTCGTCCACACGGAGCCTGTTCGCCTCCATGACCTCCCGACCTACGACGAGCTGCTACTCATCAACGCCATGATGCCGCTCCGTGAGGCCATTCGCCTGCCTACGACGGCTGTCCACCTCGATTTCTACACTTTTGCGCCGTGAAAGAGACCCCCTTACAACCCGAACCCGATTTCGCCCAGTGGCACAGCCGACTGCAAGATCCCTCCACCCGACGCGCCGCCTTCGCTGAGGCGGTCGAGGCCTTCAGCCAGCGACTCTACTGGCTGATCCGACGCATGGTCATCTCGCACGAGGATGCCAACGACCTGCTCCAAAACACCTTCCTCAAGGCTTGGGCCAACCTGGACACTTTCCGCGGCGAAGCCCGCATCTCCACTTGGCTCTACAAGATCGCCACCAACGAATGCCTCACCCATTTAGAGAAGCAGCGCCTGCGCCGCCACCTCTCGCTCGATGACGCCGACAGCTACCTGGTGGAGACCCTCCGTGGCGACGAGTTCTTCGATGGCGATGCGGTCCAAACCCGCTTCCAGACGGCCATCTTGCAGCTGCCCCCCAAACAGCGACTCGTCTTCAACCTGCGTTATTACAACGACATGAAATACGAAGACATGTCCGAGGCCCTGGGCACCTCCGAGGGCGCTCTCAAAGCCTCCTATCACCACGCGGTCAAGAAAATCACGGCCTACATGACCAGCGGCAACGATTAAACCCGTTCACGCAGCCTCCGTCCTACGGCCGCTTTACCCCCAAAAACAGATCTGATGAAGACAAAAGAAGAACCCCTCACCCCGGACTTTCCCAGCCGTGACACCGAACCGTTTCGTGTGCCCGACGGCTACTTTGAAGGCCTCACGAACCGCATCCTCTCCGCCCTGCCCGACCCTCCAGCCGACGCCCCACAACCGCCTACGGTCTCCCTCATGGAGAAGGTCAAACCGCTGATCTACCTGGCAGCTGCCTTTCTGGGCATGGTGCTCCTGTTCAAAGGACTCTCCGCCCTCCGCCCAGCCGATCGCACCACCGAGCAGCCGCTCTATGTGCAGCACGCCACCACACCCTCCGCCGCGGCCGACGACGAGGCTGACTTTCTGGACTATCTCGAGGCGCAATATGCCGACCTCTTTTTCTCCGACGACATCAATGAATGGGAATAACAACAACGACAGATGAAGACACTCCTACTACTCCTTACCCTCATGTTCACCCTCATGGCGCCCACACCATCCGCGGCGCAAAAGGGTGACCCGCAGAAGCACATCGACCGCGAAGCCTTCTTCGCCCGACGCAACGCCTACATCACCGCCGAAGCCGGCCTCACCGCCGACGAAGCCGCAGCCTTTATCCCGCTCGAAAACGAGCTCCAGCGCCGCAAGATGGAAGTCGGCCGCGAGTGCCGTAAGCTAGCCCGTAAGAACCGTTCACATCAAGGCCTCACCGATCGCGAGCGCCGCGAACTCTCCGACTGCCTCACCGAGACACGCCTCAAAGAGGCCCAGTTAGAGAAGGAATACATCGAGCGTTTCAAGAAGATCCTCTCCGTCGAGAAGCTCTCCAAATACCAGCAAGCCGAGGCCGAGTTCCTCCGTAAGTTCCTCCAAAATCGCAAGCGAGACGACTAACCCTCGGAGGGCGTCAGAGACGCCAGCCAAGTTTGCCTGGTACCCGGCCAAACTTCCCCGGCCTCGGTGGGGCCTCTTGCATCAAGGGGCGTCAGGGACGCCAGCCAAGTTTGCCTGATACCCGGCCAAACTTCCCCGGCCTCGGTGAGGCCTCTTGCATCAAGGGGCGTCAGGGACGCCAGCCAAGTTTGCCTGGTACCCGGCCAAACTTCCCTGGCCCCGGTGGGGCCTCTCGCATCAAGGGGCGTCAGGGATGCCAGCCAAGTTTGCCTGGTACCCGGCCAAACTTCCCCGGCCTCGGTGGGGCCTCTTGTATCAAGACAAGAAAAGGAAGACACGAAAAAAGGCCTTCCACTGTGGATCAGTCCACGAGTGGAAGGCCTTCGCTTTTTTATTCATCTGAACACCGGTGATTCGCCTGGGGCTCGAACCCAGGACCCCATCCTTAAAAGGGATGTGCTCTACCTGCTGAGCTAGCGAATCGATGCATCGTCTATCTCTCCGATGCGGCGGCAAATGTAGACCTTTTTCCATATCGCACAAACGGCGTCACACTGTGCAGACCGCCTTTTGCGACGTTCCAAAGAGCCATCCACGACCGCTGCCCATGCTTTTTCTTGTCCCAAAGGGCACGATTCACCGCATGACAGCCCCTCTCTTTCCTCAGAAGCACGCTCCTCGACGCATGACAGCCTTTCTCAGCAAAAAGGAGGACACGATCCACCGCGTGATAGCCTCTCTCTTTTCTCAGAAGCACGCTCCTCGACGCATGACAGCTTTTCTCAGCAAAAAGGAGGGCACGATCCACCGCGTGACAGCCCCTTTTTTCTTCCAGAAGTGCTATCATCTGGTTCATTCTATATCTCATCTAAAAATATCGTACAATCTGAACCATGAATCACTTTCATATTTTCTGATACATCATTAGCAGCCTATCCATTCATAGTGTATTTCAAAATATGGTACTATTAGCTTCTATGCAAACATCTCATTTTGAAATATCTATTCGTATGATGGTTCTTCTTATATCATATCTCGAAATATGATACTATTCAATACACACTGGATACTTCATCTCAAAATATAGATCAAGACGAGCATCTTTTTCTTGCGCATCTAAAAATACAATATAATATGAAGCATGATATCATATTGAATTTCGAGATGAGATAGCGGTGTAAGGTCGGATCATTATATATTTCGAGATGTATTCCTAATGGAGAGTATGATTGATATCAAATTTTGAGATGAGATAGCGATGGTATATCGGATAATTACGTATTTCAAAATATGCTCCTAAAAGGGATCATGATTGCTACGTATGGAAAAATAAGATACCGACGGCGGCTTCATTTTCCTTCTTATTTCAAGATATGATATCAACTGAAGCATTTGAGACTACTTTTGTGCGACAAAATGAAGTAGAACCTTGTAAGGAGAAGGGATTTAGAGATGAAAATCGGGCATTTGAGTGTGGCGTCACTGCATATGATGGAGGATTTCGGGTTTCATGGGGCCGTGATAAGGCATCTTTCGGATTTGCCTCTCAGTGACGGGGCCGTGGGATACACTCCGGGATTGAAGCAGGCGGCGCAGGCGTTCAAGACGGTCTTCCAAGAATGGGATGACGCCGTGAACGCCACGAGCGGACCGACTCCGGCTGCGGTGGCGAAGAAAATCGACCGACAGCGGGTGCGTACTTGGCGCGAGATGCGGGCTTTCGTGCGGGCGTCGATGGCCTTTCCTGACGAGAAGGTGGCGGAAGTGGCCCGACGGGCAGCCGACCTCTTCAAGGCTTATGGCAATATGCCGCAGAAGTCGGAGACGGGTCGATCGGGGCGGATGAAAAACTTGACGGACACGCTGCGCAATCTGGGGGCGGAGGCGCTGGAAAAGGCGCGTCTGACACCGTTTCTGGAGAAGTTGGAGCAGGAGAATGAGGTGCATTTTGCGGCTACCGAACGGCGAGCCATGGCACGGGGGGCACGCGTCAAGGGACTCTTGCGTGCGAAGCGGATGGCGACCGATGCGGCTTATCACACGCTGGTGGAAACAGTCAATGCGCTGATCTTGGTTAATGGTGAGGCGCCATATCAAGCGTTCACGGCGAGCCTCGCCGGAGAGATCTCGCATGCGCACACTAAACTGGCTACACGGCGCACGATCTTGGCCAAACATCGGGCTGCACGAAAGGCGAAGGAGGAAGCGAACAGCTAAAGACGAACAACTCAATACGGACGGGCATGGGATGGAGCATCGTCCCCCCGCTCTATCCGACTCAGCCGTTTTTCGCCTTCCGTTTTTCGTTTCCCTCGCTGCCCCCTTCCTTTGCAGTCGATTTTAACGGTATATAAACGACACATAAACAGCAAGCAGAAATGAAGACGAAGAAATTCTTACTGCAGGAGCAGGATATTCCCACAGCATGGTACAACATCGTGGCTGACATGGCCACCAAACCGCAACCGATGTTGAACCCGGGCACAAAGGAGCCACTGAAGGCCGAAGATCTCTACCCGCTCTTCGCCCGCAGCCTGGCGGAGCAAGAGCTGAACACGACAGATACATGGATCGAGATTCCTGAAGAGGTGCGCGACCTCTACAAGAACTGGCGCCCCACACCGCTCGTCCGGGCCTACGGACTGGAGCGCGCGCTGGACACGCCGGCACATATCTACTTCAAGAACGAGAGCGTCAGCCCCGTCGGGTCGCACAAGCTGAACTCAGCCATCCCGCAGGCCTACTTCTGTCGGAAGGAGGGCGTGACGAACATCACCACCGAGACGGGTGCAGGTCAATGGGGCGCCGCCATGTCGTACGCCGCGCAGGCCTTCGGGCTGGAGCTGGCCGTCTACATGGTCAAGGTGAGCTACAACCAGAAGCCTTACCGACGCTCCATCATGCAAACATTCGGCGCGCAGGTCATCGCCTCGCCGAGCATGAGCACGAAGGCGGGGCGGAAGATCTTGACGGATCATCCGACGTATCAGGGCAGCCTCGGGACGGCTATCTCGGAGGCCGTAGAGCTGGCCATGCAGACGCCAAATTGCAAGTATGTGCTGGGCAGTGTGCTCAACCATGTGGCGCTCCACCAGACGGTGATCGGGCTGGAGGCGGAGAAGCAGATGGAGATGGCGGGCGAATATCCGGACGTGGTGATCGCCTGCTTCGGCGGCGGATCGAACTTCTCCGGACTGTCGTTCCCCTTCCTGCGGCATAAGTTGACCGAGGGTCGCACGCTGCGTGTCGTAGCCGCCGAACCGGCCTCTTGCCCAAAGCTGACGCGCGGTCGCTTCCAATACGACTTCGGCGATGAGGCGGGTCACACGCCGCTCATCCCCATGTACACGCTCGGCCACACCTTCGCTCCGGCACATATCCACGCCGGCGGACTGCGTTACCACGGTGCGGGCGCCATCGTCAGCCAGCTGAAGAAGGATGGGCTGATGGACGCCGTAGACATCCCGCAGCTTGAGACGTTCGACGCCGCCCGACTCTTCGCCGCTACGGAGGGCATCATCCCTGCGCCTGAGTCGGCCCACGCCATCGCCGCCACCATCCGTGAGGCGAAGGAGGCGAAGGAGGAAGGCAAGGCACGCACGATCCTCTTCAACCTCTCGGGCCACGGGCTGATCGACATGACGGCTTACGATCAATATCTGGCCGGCGACTTGACGAATTATGTGCTTCCGGACGAGGTGCTGAACGCATCGCTGAACGCCTGATAGATACGGCCTGGCCAAACTGTCCTTCTTCCTTTTCTTGCCTTGATGCAAGAAAGGCCTCAACCGAGGCCGGGGAAGTTTGGCCGGGTACCGGCTGCGTATTCTTATAACTACTTCTGACTACCGCGCCATTAGGCGCATAACTACCCCTGACTACTCTTATCACACAATGGACTATACCTTCAGAGAAATCGAAAAGAAATGGCGTGAACGCTGGATCGCCGACAAGACCTACGAGGTGCACGAGGATAATGCACGCCTGAAATACTACGTGCTCGACATGTTCCCCTACCCTTCCGGTGCAGGGCTACACGTTGGGCATCCGCTGGGCTACATCGCCTCCGACATCTACGCCCGCTACAAACGCCTCTGTGGCTTCAATGTGCTCCACCCGATGGGTTACGACGCCTACGGTCTGCCGGCCGAGCAGTACGCCATCCAAACGGGTCAGCACCCGGAGGTGACGACGGTGAACAACATCAATCGCTATCGCGAACAGCTGGATAAGATTGGCTTCTCGTTCGACTGGAGCCGCGAGGTGCGCACCTGCGAGCCGACGTATTACCACTGGACGCAGTGGGCCTTCCTGCGCATGTTCGGCAGCTACTATTGCAACATCGGGCAGCATGCGCAGCCGATCGAGAAGCTGATCGCGGCCTTCGAGGCCAACGGCACGGAGGGCATCAACGCGGCATGCACCGAAGAACTGTCGTTCACCGCAGCCGAATGGCAGGCGATGAGCGAACGCGAGCGTCAGCAGACGCTGATGAATTATCGCCTGGCTTACCTCGGCGACACGATGGTGAACTGGTGTCCGCAGCTCGGCACCGTGCTGGCTAACGATGAGGTGAGCGAAGGCCTATCGATCCGCGGAGGCTATCCGGTGGAGCAGAAGGTGATGCGGCAGTGGTGTCTGCGCGTGTCCGCCTATGCGCAACGCCTCTTAGACGGGCTCGACACGCTGGACTGGAGCGACTCACTCAAGGAGACGCAACGCAACTGGATCGGCCGTAGCGAGGGCGCCGAGATGCTCTTCCCGCTGGCCGACGGGTCGGAGTCGCTGAAGATCTTCACCACGCGGGCGGACACCGTCTTCGGCGTCACCTTCATGGTGCTGGCGCCTGAGAGCGAGTACGTCGGGCGACTCACAACCGACGCGCAACGGGCCGACGTGGAGGCGTATCTCGAAGCGGTCAAGCGGCGCACGGAGCGCGAACGCATCGCCGACCATAAGGTGACGGGCGTCTTCAGCGGCTCGTACGCCATCAATCCGCTGACGGGCGAGCAGATCCCGATCTGGATCAGCGACTACGTGTTGGCTGGCTACGGCACGGGCGCCATCATGGCTGTGCCCGCACACGACAGTCGCGACTATGCCTTCGCACGCCATTTCAATCTGCCCATCGTTCCGCTGATCGAGGGTTGCGACGTCTCCGAGGAGAGCTTCGACGCCAAAGAGGGTCGCATGATCAACTCGCCAATGGCTGGCCGGGAACGGGCGGGCGGACTCGTGCTGAACGGCATGGATGTACCCGAAGCCATCGCCGCGACGAAGCGCTACATCGCAGCCGAAGGGCTGGGTCGGATCAAGGTGAACTACCGCCTGCGCGACGCCATCTTCAGCCGCCAGCGCTACTGGGGCGAACCGTTCCCGATCTATTACGACGCCGACGGCATGCCACGCCCGTTACCCGAAGAGTGCCTGCCGCTGCGACTGCCGGAGGTGGACAAGTTCCTGCCGACCGAAACGGGTGAGCCGCCGCTGGGTCGCGCTACGCATTGGGCGTGGGACAGTGTGCGCCATGAAGTGACGGACAACAGTCGCATCGATAACCGAACCGTCTTCCCGCTTGAGCTTTGCACCATGCCCGGATTCGCCGGCTCGTCAGCCTACTACCTGCGCTACATGGATCCGCACAACGACCGCGCACTCGTATCGCCCGAAGCCGACGCCTATTGGCGCAACGTGGACCTTTACATCGGCGGCACGGAGCACGCCACGGGTCACCTGATCTATAGCCGCTTCTGGAACAAGTTCCTCTTCGACGTTGGCACCTCGTGCGAGGAAGAGCCCTTCCGCAAGCTGATCAACCAAGGCATGATCCAAGGCCGATCGAACTTCGTCTATCGCATCGTGGGCACGAACCGCTTCGTGTCGTACGGCCTGAAGGGCGACTACGACGTGACGCCGATCCACGTGGATGTGAACATCGTCAGCAACGATGTGCTCGATCTGGACGCCTTCCGCGCTTGGAACCCGGAGTATCGCGACGCTGAGTTCGTGCTCGAGGATGGGCGATACCTCTGCGGATGGGCGGTGGAGAAGATGTCGAAGTCGATGTACAACGTGGTGAACCCGGACACGATCGTCGAGAAGTATGGTGCCGACACGCTCCGCCTCTATGAGATGTTCCTCGGCCCCCTGGAGCAATCCAAGCCATGGGATACGAACGGCATCGACGGCGTCTTCCGCTTCCTGAAGAAGCTCTGGGCCACCTATTACTCCGGCCCGGACGGCGCGTGGGGCGTCGTCGACGACGAGCCTACGGCCGACGAGATGAAGGCGCTCCACAAGCTGATCAAGAAGGTGACGCACGACATCGAACACTTCTCGTACAACACCTCCGTGAGCGCCTTCATGATCTGCCTCAACGAACTCTCCACGCTGCGTTGCCGCAAGCGCGCTGTGCTGGAGCCGCTGCTGATTGTGCTCGCGCCCTTCGCCCCGCACATCGCCGAGGAGCTGTGGCACGCGCTGGGCCACACCACGACCATCTGCGACGCCGCATGGCCCGACTACAACGAACAATACCTCATCGAAACCACCGTGCGCTATGCCGTCTCCTTCAACGGCAAGACGCGTTTCAACCTGGAGCTGCCCGCCGACCTCGACCGTGCGTCCATCGAGCGTGCCGCCCTCGGCCACGACGCGGCCGCCAAGTGGATCGGTGATAAGACCCCTAAGAAAATCATCATCGTACCCAACAAAATCATCAACATCGTTCTATGAAAGATTCTCTACTCAAAGTCTACTACCCGGTGAAGGATTACCTCCTCATCATCCTCGGCACCGCCCTCTACGGCTTTGGTTATAACGCCTTCATCCTCTCCAACGAGATCGTCACCGGCGGCCTGAGCGGTATCTGCGGATTGATCTTCTTCGCCACCAAACTGCCTGTCTCCGTCTCCTATTTCGCGATCAACGTCGTCCTGCTTGGCATCGCCTTCAAGATCCTCGGGTTCAAATTCCTCATCAAGACCATCCTTGGCGTCGCATCGCTCTCGTTCTGGTTCTGGTTCTTCGAGCTTGTGTTCGCCGGCCAACCGCTCATGCAGCTGCAAGAAGTCTTCATGTCCGTCATCATCGGCGCCATGATCTGCGGCTCGGGCCTGGGGCTCGTCTTCTACGCTGGCGGCAGCACGGGCGGAACGGACATCATCGTGGCCATCATCAACAAGTACAAGAACATCTCCATCGGCATGGGCATGGTGTTGCTCGACTTCCTGATCGTCAGCAGCTCCTACTTCCTCTTTGCCAACGTGGATAAGATCGTGCTCGGACTCATCGAGATGGGCGTCAACTCCTACATGCTCGACCGCGTGATGAACGCCAACACACAGTCGGTGCAGTTCATGATCTTCTCGCGCAAATACGACGAGATCGCTGACGCCATCATCCACCGTCTGCAACGCGGCTGCACCATCCTCGAGGGCGAGGGCGGCTATTCGCACAAGCCGATCAAGGTGATCGTGCTCGTGGCCCGCAACCGCGAGCGGACAAACATCTTCCGCCTCATTAAGATGATCGACAGCCAAGCCTTCATCTCGCAGAGCACCGTCCGCGGCGTCTACGGCGAAGGCTTCGACGCGATCAAGGTGTAAGGCCAAACGCCCCCTCGTACCCGTTGACAACTGTCAGAGGCATGCTCCGGTGAGTTTTCTACCCTCTGACTGTTGTCAATGACTAGAAAACCCGAGTTTTCTACCCGTTGTCCATTGACAATGGCCGAAAAACCCGGGTTTTCTGTCCTTCGACGATTGTCAATGATCAGAATCCGCGAGTTTTCTACCCTCTGACTGTTGTCAATGACCAGAAAACCCGAGTTTGCATGCCTCTGACAGTTGTCAATGGGTGATCTCTTAAAATATTTAACAGGCCAACCATTTGCAATCGGAAATGGGATGCCAAACGCGTTTCAAACCACACCGCCAATTGGCAATACCCCTCTACCCTCATGTTTGAAGACTGGCAAACCCACCGCCCCGAAGAGATCTCCAAGGCGTTGCTCTGGGAGTACGACACCGACGCTCCCACGTGGGATTGGGAATACATGAAGCCCCTCGTCGTAGAACGCGTCATCGAGCGCGGCAACATCAGCGACTACTACGCCCTGCTTCAGCGTTACGGCGGCTTCGGCCCCGTGCGCGACGTCGTGCGCCGTCTACCCCGTCTCTCACCCATCGATCAGAACTGGGTCTGCCGCCTCTTTCACCTCAACAAAGAAGAACTCGCATGCTACACACGGAATCAATCACGAGCGGAACGCTTGAAACGCTAAAGCAGCTGATGCGCGACGAGACGCTGCAAGACTTCTTCCTCGTCGGCGGCACAGCTCTGGCGCTCTACATGGGTCATCGCAAAAGCATCGACCTCGACCTCTTTACCCTCCACTCCTTTGACGCCCCAAGGATGCGCGCCTACCTGACGGACAGGTATGGCCTTTCGAACGCTTTTGTGCGCAAAGACACTGTGAAGGGCTCCATCGCCGAAATCAAGATCGACTGTATCACCTACGCCTATCCGCTCCTCGAACGCGTGCACGAAGAGGGCGGAATCAGGCTATGTAGCCTTCGGGACATCGCCGCCATGAAGCTCTCCGCTATCGCCGACTCAGGCACGCGCCTCAAGGACTTTGTAGACGTGGCCTGCCTCTCCACTCGCCTCTCCCTCGGCGATATGCTCCGCGCCTACGATGCGAAGTATCGAGGCATGAGCCCCATCTCTCCGCTGAAAGCGCTGACCTATTACGACGACATCCGCGAGCGAGAGCCGATCCTAACGCTACGGGGCAACTATGACTGGTCGCTCATCGACTATCGCCTGCAAGACATGCTTGCCCACCTGGAGCAGGTCTATGAAGATTTCCCATTCACATAGCCCAGGGGCCTTTCCCCTTTTTCTCTTTTACGCGTACGTTTGTCCGCCGAAAAAAATCCCCCATACATATGATCTACAAACGAATCCTACTCAAGCTAAGCGGCGAGTCACTCATGGGCGGCCGCGCTTACGGCATCGACGAGGTGCGCCTCGGCGAATACGCCAAACAGATTAAAGAGATCGCCGATCGAGGCATACAAATCGGCATCGTCATTGGCGGAGGCAACATCTTCCGCGGGCTCACCGGCGCCGCCAAAGGCTTCGACCGCGTCAAGGGCGACCAGATGGGTATGCTGGCCACCGTCATCAACAGTCTTGCGCTCAGCTCCGCCCTCGAGGCTTTCGGCGTAGAGGCCGACGTACTGACGGCTGTGCGTATGGAGCCGGTGGGGACGTATTACAGCCCCTCACGCGCCGCCGAACTGCTTCGCGACGGCCACGTCGTACTCATGGCCGGCGGCACGGGCAATCCCTTCTTCACCACCGACACCGCCGCCGCGCTGCGCGGCATTGAGATCGGTGCCGACGTCTTGCTCAAAGGCACCCGCGTGGACGGCATCTACACCGCCGACCCGGAGAAAGACCCCACGGCAGTGAAGTTCGACGAGATCACCTTCGACGAGATCTACTCCCGCAACCTCCGCGTGATGGACCTCACCGCAACGACGATGTGCAAGGAAAACAACCTCCCCCTCGTCGTCTTCGACATGGACACCCCGGGCAATCTCAAGCGCGTGCTTGCCGGCGAGAACATCGGTACACGCGTCACCCTCTGAACAACTTTAGAACCCTCATCATATGGCAGCAACAGACACCAAACAAATCATCAAGGACGCCGAAGCGAAGATGAACGCCGCCGTCCAGCATTTAGACGACGAGCTGGCACGCATCCGCGCCGGCAAAGCCAGTGCACGCATCCTCGACAACGTCCGCGTGACTTACTACGGCGACCTCGCGCCGCTCTCGAACGTAGCCTCCGTCACCACCCCTGACGCCAAGACGATCCTCATCACCCCGTGGGAGAAATCTCTGCTGAAGGAGATCGAAAAGGCCATCCTTGCCTCCGAGGTCGGCATCACGCCCGAGAACAATGGCGAGACCATCCGTCTGGGCATTCCCCCGCTCACCGAGGATCGTCGCCGCAGCCTGGCCAAGAACGCCAAGCAACAGGCCGAAGCCGCCAAAGTCAGCATCCGCAATGCCCGCCGCGACACGATCGACGTGATCAAGAAAGCCGTCAAGGACGGTACGCCCGAGGATCTCGGTAAAGACGCCGAGGCCGAAGCACAGAAGATCCACGACAAGTATGTCAAGAAGGTAGACGACCTCTACGCCGCCAAGGAAAAGGAGATCATGACGGTCTGACCCCCCCTCCTATCCCCCGCACCCCATGCACGGATTAGTCATTAAAAACACCGGCAGTCGTTATACAGTTTGTATCGACGGCGGCCGGTGTTTCGATTGTAAGATCAAGGGAGCCTTTCGCATCAAAGGCATCCGCACCACCAACCCCGTGGCCATTGGCGACCGCGTCACGGTCGAAGTGCCCGCCAACGAAACGGACACGGCCTACATCACCGCCATCGCACCGCGCCGCAACTACATGATCCGCCGCGCCTCGAACCTCTCCAAAGAGTCGCACATCCTGGCCGCCAACATCGACCTCGCCCTGCTGGTCGCCACCATCGATTTCCCCGCCACCACCCTCACCTTCATCGACCGTTTCCTGTCCACCGCTGAGGCCTACTCTATTCCCGCCCTGTTGGTGTTCAACAAAATCGACCGCTACGACGCCGATGCCCGCCGTACGCTCGACGAATACGTCGCCCTATACACCGCCATCGGCTATGACTGCCTGCCCATCAGCGCGCTCACGGGCGAGGGTGTCGAGGCCTTGGCCGAGCGTCTGCACGGACGCATCACGCTCCTCTCCGGCCATTCGGGCACAGGCAAGTCGACGCTCATCAACCGCCTCCTGCCGCACGCCGATCTGCGCACGCAAGAGATCTCGGAGTACCACCGCACGGGCGTCCACACAACGACCTTCTCCGAAATGCTCCCCCTCTCCGACGGCTCGGGTTACCTGATCGACACGCCGGGCATCAAGGGCTTCGGGACGATCGAAATGCAAGGCCCGGAGGTGGCCCACTACTTCCCCGAAATCTTCCGCGCATCGGCCGACTGCCGCTTCAACAACTGCACCCACACGAATGAACCCGGGTGCGCCGTACGTCGCGAGATGGAGTGTGGAAACATTGCATCGTCGCGTTACCGCAGCTACCTGAACATCTTGGAAGACGCCGACGGCAACAAGTATCGCGAGGCGTACTGACATGCAGAGTGGCACGGAAAGGCACGGACAAGCCGCTTCAGCGTTATCGGAAATGCGCTCGAAATACATTTTGAACCCGAGCAAACTTTCCGGCCTCGGCAGAGGCCGGTGCGAAGCAAAACGGACGAACTCCATCCCCCTATGATCGATTCCGCAACTAAAGACCGCATCCTCGAGGCGGCACAGATTGTCGATGTCGTCTCCGAGTTTGTCACGCTGAGGAAGCGCGGCGTCAACTACGTCGGGCTGTGCCCCTTCCATGCCGACAAGAACCCCTCGTTCTACGTCTCGCCCGCCAAAAACCTCTGCAAGTGCTTCGCCTGTGGCGAGGGCGGCTCGCCCGTCTACTTCATTATGAAGCACGAGCAGCTGAGCTATCCCGACGCCCTCCGCTACCTGGCCCGGAAGTATCACATCGAGATCCGCGAACGGGAACTCACGGATGAGGAACGCCGCGCTCAGGGCGACCGCGAGAGCATGTTCATCCTCAACAATTGGGCGCAGAAATACTTCACCAGCTGCCTCATGGAGCACGAAGAGGGGCGCACCATCGGCCTCTCCTACTTCGCGCAACGCGGATTTCGCGAAGAGACCATCCGCAAATTCCAGCTGGGCTACGGTCTGGAGGCGCGCGATGCGCTCTACCGTGCCGCTATGGCCAAGGGGTTCAAACGGGAATACCTCGAAAAGACCGGCCTCTCGAGTTTCTACGAGAACGGCATGGTGGCCGACCGCTTCCGGGGGCGGGTGATTTTCCCCATCCATACGCTCAGCGGTAAGGTGGTCGGCTTCGGTGGACGTATTTTGGACTCCACCAAGAAGGTGGGCAAGTATCTCAACTCGCCCGAGAGCGAGATCTACCACAAAAGCAACGAACTCTACGGACTCTATTTCGCCAAGCAAGCCATCGCCAAGGCCGATAAATGCTACTTAGTGGAGGGATATACGGACGTCATATCCATGCATCAGTCGGGCATCGAGAACGTGGTGGCCTCGTCGGGCACGGCACTCACGCAGGGGCAGATTCACCTCATCCACCGCATGACGAATAACATCACCGTGCTCTACGACGGCGATGCAGCGGGTATCAAGGCGGCCATTCGAGGGATCGACCTGCTGCTCGAGGCGGGCATGAACGTGAAGGTGCTGCTGCTACCCGACGGCGAAGACCCGGACTCCTTCGCCCGCTCGCACAACGCCTTCGATCTGTCGGTCTACCTCAACAACCACGAGACGGACTTCATCCGCTTCAAGACACAGCTCCTGCTCCGCGAAGCCGAGGGCGACCCCATCCGGCGGGCCGCGCTGATCACGGACATTCTGCAATCCGTGGCCTTGATCCCGGACGCCATCAAGCGCTCGGTTTACCTACAGGAATGCAGTCGGATGATGGAGATCAAAGAAGCCATACTCTTGGCCGAGCTGAATAAGATCCGCGCCACGCGTCGATCGGCTCCCCCTCTCGTTCGCCCCGCTGCGCCACCGCCCACTCAGCCAACTCCGTCAGCGCACCATCCGGAGCCATCGCCCGACGACCCATCCACGGCTACCGCACCGACGCCCGCCCCCACGTCGCCTCAGCCAGTTCAGCCGGCCACAAAGTCGACATCGCGCACCGTGCGTTCGCCTTATCGCGCAGCCGAGGAGGCACTGATGCGCTACGTCGTGCTCCATGGCGAAGAGACGCTCTATGACTACACCGACGAGGAATCGGGCGAGCACGTCGTCATCCACATCGCGGAGTATATCCTCTCCGAATTGCAGCGCGATGGGCTTTCGCTCTCCGTGCCCATCTTCCAATCCATGCTCGACGAGGCCGTGACGCACCTCTCCGAACCGGGATTCCGGGCCGAAAGTCACTTCCTCTCGCACCCCGACGAGGGCGTGTCGCGCGTGGCCATGTACCTCATGGACGACCGCTACCGAACGATCGAAGAGGAACCGGACGACAACAACCGAATGACAGACGATGAGCGACAAGAGATCGCCAGAAAGCGCCTCAAGGAGCTTGAAAAAGCCATCGTGCACGACCTCTTCGCGCTCAAGGGAGCCTACCTGCTGCAACGTATATCGGCCATCAACAGCCGCATCAAGGAGCTTCAGACCGAGGGACGCCTCGATGAGGCCATCGAACTGATGAAGGAGCAAAAACAACTGAACGAAATCAAGGTGGCGCTCAGCCGTGAGCTGGGCGACCGGATCATTTTGAAGATGTAAGTCCTATGAACAAAAACATTCTTGTATCCACCCTCCTGCTCTACGCATGCTGCATGGCGCTTCTTTCTTGCTCGAACAAGAAGCCTGTACTTTTCAAGAACGAGCAGGGGCAATATCAATATGAGGTAGGGAGTAAGACCTATCTGCTCCCCTACCATTACGCCGGCGGAGATGGCGTCTTTGTCGACGGGCAGGCTGTAGCTGTGCTCGATGGCAAGTGGGGCCTTATAGACGAGCAAGGGAATACGGTGCATCCCTTCGTCTATGATTGGATCTCCGAAAAAGGAGAGGCCGGATTTGCCGATCAATATCTGATAAAGGTTGGGCACGTCGATCCGGAGCGAAAGTTCTATCTCTCTGGTGGGCAGACCGGGATTATTAATGACCGCGGGGAGGTTGTCCTGCCGCCTTCCTATGTCGCGATCTATCCTGCGGTCACCTTCGGCTTAATGATGGTCAACGACGGCACAAGCATCGACCTTGCCAATGACTCCGTCCACTTTGACGGTTTATACGGCTACATAAACAAGACGGGGCAGATCGTCATTCCTTGCGAATATGAGGAAGCCTCCCCGGCCTTTGATGAAGACGGCACGGTGTGGGTGCGAAAGTCCGGCCGTTGGGGAAAAATCGACACGCTGGGCCGTGTGAAGGAGCCGTTTGTGCATGATCATATAGAGCACTGACCGCCCCCATTTCACATCAAAGCCCCCAGTCGCCCCGCTTTCTATGGGGTGATCGGGGGCTTACTTGTACCCGGCACATCATCACTCATTTACAGGTAGCGGCTTTACCACCGCGGGGATGGGTGCCCTGCT
>ERZ773203.618-NODE-618-length-19626-cov-4.171172_pt1 | contig 19626 bp, 15 predicted proteins | sample MGYA00580529_ERZ773203 | MGnify/ENA primary metagenome ERZ773203 (study PRJEB29015, sample SAMEA2738176) | human oral metagenome | biome: human oral; feature: human-associated habitat; material: saliva | place: China | collected 2177 ... | reverse complement strand
ATTTCACGTGTGTTCACGAGACCTAATTTCTTGTAATCTACTACCATAATTATTTATTATGTTTAAAAATGAATAACTTAATGCCTATTTACACGTGCAAAAGTACGGTTTTATTTTCTGATTACCAAAACATGAAACCTATTTATAGAGCCCTAAATGTTAAAATCATACAGAACCTGTACCTAATAAACAACTTCTTATTAAGATTGACAATCATAGATTACATTCCCCTGTAAAACATAGGCTGTACCTTTAATCCAAAGAGATTGCTTTCGTGTTAATAAGTAGTTCACGCAGCAAAGACCTTGTTTAAAACGTAAATAAAGAAGAGAACACGGTTCAACAGATGAATATTACGACTTTAAAAGATACTACATCACATTGGTGTTAGCGCTTAGCACGGGTGGTGCGGGGCGTCAGCACGAGTGGTGTTGCATACAAGCACCAGACGTGCTGACGCCTAGCACAAACGCCAGATGGCGTATGAGACTATAAGAGACATCATCAATAGGGAACAGAAAAGACTGTATTAGTAGTAAATACATACTATTAATACAGCCTTTATCTATATATGACAAGGATCTATCAGCACCTTATCAATCGGAGGAAAACGATCCTTATTTCTCCTCTGGCTCTATAACACGCCAGATAACAGAAGCTAAAGCAGCACCAACAAAAGGACCAACGATGAAGATCCAGAGGTTACTAAGTGCTGTGACTGGACCACCAATAAACTGTGCAAAGATAGCTGGACCTATTGAACGAGCAGGGTTTACAGATGTACCTGTATAACGGATACATACCAAATGTACGAGGATCAGTGACAAACCAATTGCCAATCCTGCGAAATTGTTTGTTGCTCCGTTTGTCTTGGAAGTAGCACCAAGAACAACAAGTACGAACACACAAGTGAACAATATCTCTGCTATCAGCCCGCCAGTAACGCTTACTCCGCTCTGTAAACCATTAGCTCCCAAACCTGCACCAGCTACTGCGAAGTCGGTTCCTGTAGTTGAAACGAGCAGACATAGAAGTGCTGCACCAATCAAACCACCTATCACCTGGAATAACATGTACATAGTACAATCCTTAGCGCTCATTCTTCCACTGAGGAAAACACCCAATGTTATGGCTGGATTGATGTGACATCCTGAAATACCACCTATTGCATACGCCATTGCTACTACTGATAAACCAAATGCCATAGCTGTTCCAATCACTGAGGCATGGTCATTAACTGGGTCACAAGCTAAGGATACAGCAACGCCACAGCCCATAAGAACGAGGACCATAGTACCTACCATCTCGGCTAAATACTTCTTCATAATCTTCTTTTTGTTAATTAATTAATTCGTTTTTTATCTTCAAATAATCTTTGAAGGGGTTAATCTTTTATATCGGTGCAAATGTAATTATTTTATTTTTCTATAGCAACTAAATTATGAAATAATAACTTTACATCGACAGAATTAAGCTCAAATCAGTTGAAAAATAGTACCTTTGCAGCCAGAAAACAATGAATAAGAAAAGTAAACTACGTATGAAATACAAGATGATTGTGCTGGACCTGGATGGCACTTTGACAAATAATAAGAAGGAAATAACCCCTCGAACAAAGGAAGCTCTCATGAAGGCACAAGCCAAAGGGGTAAAGATTGTACTGGCATCGGGGCGACCAACCTACGGAATCATGCCCTTGGCTGAGGAATTAGAACTGAAGAAAAACAGTGGATTCATACTTGCTTTCAATGGAGGGAAGATTATAGACTGCTCGGATTGCAGGACTATCTTCGAACAAAAGTTAGACGAAACGCTCGTACCCCTACTCTATCATGCAGCAAAGAAAGCAGGAATGCAGATTCTTACATACCAAGGTGAGGGAATAGCTGCCACGGATAAGAATGATAAATACGTACAAGAGGAGGCGCGCATCAACAAAATGCCAGTTGAAGAATACGATGATTTCCTCCAACAGTTGGTCTATCCCGTCAATAAATGTCTGATTGTCGGTGACCCAGCTCCCTTGCATCAGTTGGAAATTAAGCTAAAGAAAGAGTTGGAAGGCAGAATGGATGTGTATCGTTCAGCAGATTATTTCCTTGAATGTGTGCCACTTGGTATCGACAAGGCACGCTCTCTCGACCGTCTTATTACCACTCTTGGCATTACAAAGGAGGAAGTTATTGCATGCGGAGATGGGTATAATGACCTCAGCATGATAAACTTTGCTGGTCTTGGAGTGGCTATGTCGAATGCTGCAGATGATATAAAAGCTCAGGCTGACTACGTCACTTTATCCAATGAAGAGGATGGAATTGCCCATGTTGTGAACAAGTTCATCCTCTCCGAATAGTGCTATCAGCCATAAAGTCTATAAGATTTCCTTCAGCAGATACGTAGCATTCTGATTCCGTGCTACACCTTTCGTAATCTTATAAGAGTAAGTTATTGATGTCCCCAACTCTATTTCAAAGCAATAGTTATGGAAGAGTTGGGGCTTTTCGTCCTCCATCTTCGACAGTTCCAAGTCATGTGTGGCTATAACGCCCGTAACGTTCAGCCCCGAAATATGCTCCAAGAAGAGGCGAGAGCCATTAAGTTTATCCAAAGAGTTAGTGCCTTTCAGTATCTCATCCAGAATAATCAGACTCGGAACATCCTGACGAAGTGAGCCTAAGAGTTGCTTTAACCGTTGCAATTCTGCATTGAAATAGGATATTCCGTGTGTCAGATCATCCGTCGTACGCATACTGGTAAAAAGATGGAAGACGGATATTTTCAGGCGGAAAGCAAATACTGGCAGACCGTTCATAGCCAAGAGATAATTGATTCCCAAGGAACGAAGGAAGGTACTTTTACCTGCCATATTGGCTCCGGTTATGATGTAATACTCATGATTATCTATCCGAAAATCGTTTGCAACGGCTTTTTCTCCAAGAAAAGGATGGTATAATCCTTCGGCTTCATAGACTACTTTTTCCTCATCACACACTTCAGCGTCGACTGCCCGATGCTCATTCAGACGGAAATTGCCCATCGAAACCAGTGCATCAAAGAGGTTCAATGTGGCTATCCATTGGACTGTAAACTGATGATAGTTTCTTTGCCAGCGACTAAACAGACGGACGATTGTGATGTCAATCAGTGAGAAACTGTTGAAAAGGAAGACGCCGATCTCATTGCTTCGGTTGTCAATCTTCTGCAGAATACGGTCCAACTCTTCCAGAGACTCCTCTCCTCCCGACAGTTTCTGCTTTAGTTCCTGCAGCTCCGAGGCCTTGAAATCGGTTTGATTGATTAGCCTCATCACCTGCAAATAACCACTCACCTGATGATGAACCTTGGTTATGAGTTCGTTGATTCGGCTGATATACTTATGCGAACTGAGCATGGCTAACAGGAAATTGAACATTCCCCACCACACGGGAAGTAGTCCGGGTGCCTTGTCGAGAGCGGAGAAAACGATGGAAAGATAGAACCCTAAGAGATCAGCATAGCACAGGAAACGGAACCAACGGGTAGAGAAAAGGCTTGAAACAGACAGCGTTTGCAATGAATCGAAGGCACGGATGACGGATTCTGTGTTGATTTTCTCTTTCGTTCCGAACGACTTAAAACGGGAAAGGAAGGCTTCATTCCTGCTTAATTCCTTGATGCTTTCGCGCCGTTGTATGATTCTTTCAACTGGATTTTCTCCCTTTTCATTGCCCCACTCCATTGATAAGCAGGCAGCCAACTGGTTGCTTCCGCCAGTTGATACGGTACGATTCAGTCGCTGGAACAGTGATCCCTGACCGAAAACATCAAGGTCATACGTGTAAGGATGCTGCGGATTGACGTATCTTTCACCAGCATCAAAGCCTCCGAAGTCGCCTTTCTGATAATCAAGTTCCTGCTCATAAACCATCAACAACGCCTCATCCGCACGTATGAGACGGTCGTTCTTCACGTCAAGATGGCGTATATAAAGGTAGAGAAACACTGATAACGCTGCAAACAAGAGTAGCCATGCGGCATTACCTGATAAGGTATAGAGCACTACGAAGCCTATTGCGACGAGGAATGTACCCACTTCTGCCGCTACAAAGCCCCTACTTCTCTGGCGCAAGCGGCTTACAGAGGTGCGCAACTCACTTGCTTTCTGCTCGTAAAATTTGGTCAATTCTTTATTCATAGGCGCAAATTTACGAAAAAGTAACGGGATAAACAAAGGTAATACAGCCGCAGACATTCTGCGAATGAGCATACATAACAGTGCGGGAAGGCAGCCCTTAGGACTTGAAAATATATTACTTTTCTACAGAAAGGATATACTTTTTTTTCTTATTGCATAGAGGTTCTGAGAAAAAAGAATCTCCGTTTTCATAAAAACGTATATACGTTCTCACAAAAAAGTATAGACTTTTTGCCCAAAAAGTATATACTTTTTAGCCGAAAAGTATATACTTTTTTTCGCAAAGGATTATTGATTTCATAACAAACTAATAATCAACGAATTACAAAAGGGGCGTTTTCCTGCTTTTTTCTATCCTTTAAACGCCCTCTAACCCATAGGCATACCTTACTGGGACATCCTTGCAAGAGAAGAAAACGAACGAGAAAAAGATTTACAAACAACAGAGATTTATCAAGTAATAATCTGCTGTTGCTTCATCTCAAGATATTTGTTAATGACGTCAACACTAAGATTCTCAGGCGTAGTCAACAAACTCAGAATACCATTCTGACGAAGAGTTGAAACAATAAGTCGCTTCTCATAAGCAAACTTCTCGGCTATTACGTGCTGATAATAATCCTCGGTTGAAGTCTTCGGAGAGTGGATATAGTCTGATAACTCCGTATCTTCGAAGAAAACAACCAGCACTCTGTGCCACTGATTGAGCAACCTCAGGTAAGAAAGCTGCCTGTTAAGCGCCGTCATTCCAGAGAAATTCGTATAGACAATCAGCAGACTTCGCTTGCTGACCTGCTTATGAACATTGGCACAAAGACTGCTGAAATCAGTCTCAGAGAACTTCGTTTCCTGTGAATAGAGCGCCTCCAAAAGCCGTTCCATCTGCCCACTCTGACGGGAAGGAGCAATGAACGTATCCATATTGTCAGCAAAAGTAATAAGCCCCGCCTTGTCTTCTCTGTGCATAGCAACGTAAGACAGCACCAAAGCAGCATTGATACTGTAGTCAAGAAGCGTCATTCCACGGAAGGATTGCTGCATGACACGCCCCTTATCAATAACCGAAAAGATCTGTTGGGAGCGCTCATCACGATAAACATTCACCATCAACTGATGGCGTCGGGCACTTGCCTTCCAGTTTATCATGCGATAATCGTCACCCTTAACATATTCCTTTATCTGCTCAAACTCTGTGTTATTGCCCACACGTCTTATCCGTTTTATCCCCATCTCCGTCAGGTTATTGCTCATAGCAAGCAACTCGTAACGGTTCAACATCATGTAAGACGGATAAACCTTCACATCCTTCGCCTCGCCCAAAGTGTATCTTCGCTCCACAAGACCTATTGCTGTACGAGCAAAACAACGTATCTTACCGAACGAATACACCCCACGTTGCACAGGAACGAGCACATAACTGATGATCCTACTCCCCTTTGCCTTGAGGTAAGACCTGTAGTTTATATCCCTTTGTTGGAAGATTTCGGGTGCTTCATCAATGATTGTCAGCCAAACTTTAAAAGGATAATTGCTTTCCAAACGTATTCTCACACGGTTTTCATCACCATTGGAGAAACGACCTGCACACTTTCTTTCAGCCTTTAATCCCCGTTGATGATAAAGCAAAGCAGCATCCACAACGATAACAAGGACAAAGATTGCCAGAAGAATCCTTGCCATAGCGAACAACAGTGGATAGGCATAACCCAACCCTGTAAGCAGTGTCAGGCATGTGAATAGCAGATAAAACCTTCGGGTAAGATACATTTTTAGGGAATTAAAGGAATTTATGACGTTACAGAAGTAAAGGAAGTTAAAGGAACGAAGATAGTAAAAGCGGTTAGAGAAGCCGAAACTTATGTATTTATTCGGTACATCTTAGGGAATCCCACTCTTGGCTTTAACCATTATATAGGGACAATTCCGCTATTGACTCTAATAGCTCTAAGCCCTTCAACTCCTCTAACTCACAGAATTACTACTTAGGAACTTCAACCTTGTCTATCAACTTTTGCGCAACCTTCAGTGCAGTATAGCCTTCCATTTCAGCCTCCGCAGTAAGAAGCAAGCGGTGTTGTAAGATGCTTGGAGTAACAAACTTGATGTCTTCAGGCGTCACAAAGTCGCGTCCATTCAGTAATGCTGATGCCTTTGAAGCATTAAGCATGGCAACAGCAGCACGTGGACTGGCTCCAAGATATACAGCTTTTGAGGTTCGTGTTTGCTGGATTATGGTTGCAATATAGCGCAAAAGGCTCTCTTCAACATATACACTCTGCAGTTTCTCACGCATCTTCAGCAGCTCATCAATGCTTAGAACAGGCTTAATCTCCTCCAGTTTCGTCAGTTTTACATTGTCTTGATGACGCTTGAGGATATCTACTTCTTCATCAACGGAAGGATATCCCATACGAATCTTAAAAAGAAAACGGTCGAGTTGAGCCTCTGGCAAACGGTAAGTTCCCTCCTGCTCCACAGGATTCTGTGTAGCAATGATGGTATAAATACTTCCCATACGGTGCGTTGAACCATCAATTGTCACTTGTCTCTCCTCCATAACTTCGAACAAAGCAGCCTGTGTCTTTGCCGGAGAACGGTTGATTTCATCCACTAAAACAAGGTCGGAAAAGACAGGACCTTTATGGAATTCGAACTCAGAGGACTTCATATTGAAGACGGTAGTACCCAGAACATCACTCGGCATGAGGTCGGGAGTGAACTGAATACGGCTAAAACGTGCATCAATCAATCGTGACATCAGACGTGCAAGGAGCGTCTTTGCAACTCCAGGCACCCCTTCTATCAGGACATGACCATCTGCAAGAATAGCCGTAAGCAGCAAGTCGATAGCCTCATGCTGCCCTACTACGACTCTACTTATCTCTCTTTTTATCTGTGAAACTTTCTCACTGAACTCTGCCAGGTCGGTTCTTTCCTGTGAGTTCTCCTCAATATTATTATTTAATGTCTCATCCATAATGGTTAGAGGTTGTTTATTATCTTATCCATATTATCAATTGCTTGCCGAAGCATAGCATCAGTTAATTCATCTTGAGTACCAAGATAACGATTGATACGATCGATTATCGTCTGAACTTCTGCCGTTTCTAATCCCGTATGTTGTGCTATCTGACGAACAATATCTGCATTTGATGCCAGATCTTCTATATCTATCATCAGCTGACGGCGTAAGGTTTCGCAGAAATAATCATACTTCTTCTGTAACAAATCTCTATTGACATGCCTTTGATGATAGAGTGTTCCGATAAGACGAACGAATTCAAGTGACTTGTTATCTGGCTCTTTCACCACAGGAATGACACGCTGCCGGCGACGAGCATAGAATACACAGAAGAGAAGTAAGCCCAATAATGCCAGATAAACAGCCCAACGCAGGGCTCTATGTTGGAAGAAAAAGCGAAACGGACTACTTGCTTGTTCTTCTGATTTCGGCATATATCCTTCAACACGGACCACAGGAAGACCACGAAACTGTGACATTATTCGGAATATCAAACCGTTGATTTGTGAATCTAATATACCATAATTCGTAAGTAAGAGCGGTTCGCAGGACAAGAACAACTCACCCTTTCCATACTTCATACTGACAAGTCGAGACTGCCAATAGCCTCCAAGACTATCATCATCCTCATCTTCTACCCAGCATTTGACCAACGTATCACATTGAATCTTACCATTTACACTCACGTTTTGACCAGTTATAGCAGAATAAACCGCATAGGTTCCGGCAGGATAAGGCGCTTGGTCACACCATTCTAAAGTGTCAAAAGGTATATCATGATTCTCAATTGAAGCTTGAACCCACTGAGGAGAAAAGCCAGACGACCCAGTAATCGTTACATAAGTACCCTTACTCAGACTGTCACAGTCCATACTAGACGTTGCTATCAGTACCTTGCTTCCTCCTTTCAGCAGTTCTTTTATGGCGCGTAAGTCGGTAGCTGTTGGAGAGAAATCAACTGTTTGTACTAGGAATGCATGGGGGTTCTTGCCATATCCCTCCCTTTCCAATTGAGGAAAGGTCTTCCTCGTTACCTGATATCCAGCAGGTATTGATTTCTGCAAGAGCGTATCAAACACGGAACATCCAAAAGGTTGTTCATCTGTATGACTGAAGGTTGGCTTCCAAACGAACTTACTTGGTGCACTCCACTCCAAGAGAAAGACCAACAAAAGGAAGAGTCCTATGAAGAATAAGAATCGCTTATTCATTCCGTTCCTCCTTTCTTCATCTCACCTTCCCAAGCTTCCATCTGCGCAACCAAGCCTTCTGTAGCCGTATAATTACCATATCTTATACGCATAAAACAATGGGTCATATGCAGAAAGTCGGTAGAAAGGAATTCGCGAGTATATTGTGTCGGTGTTTTATAAAGCTCCCAACTGATTTTTTTGTTATCTGATAACCAACGAAGGGTACGTAAATAAACTATACGAACAGCCTTATAATAGTCCTTTTGCTCCATAGCTTTGGCGTATTCTTTCTCAAAATCTACACCATATATATTATCTTCATCGGTATTCTGCCCCTTTAATCTTCCTGAACGACTGAACAGTTTGGGCTGAAAACGATACATAAGAAAGGCTATAATACCTATAAAGACAAGCGACAGACCTATATATATAATAATACGGATATCACCTTTATCATTAATACTAAAGATATCATTTAGCAACTCACCAATCTTTTGCATCAACCATTCCCACAGATTCACGTCTGGAGCATGTAGTTCCCGTGCATAATCATAAGCCTCATCAGAACGATACTGGTGAAGTAACGATGAATCGCAGGTGAGAGTATCCGTTAAAGACTGTAGCATAATGCTCGTTTAAAGCTTATCAAAATTGTCTATATCACTGTCTTCTTCCACTAACTGTTCGAAGTTCTCTATGTCATCTACTACAGAAAGGCCATCAACTTCTTCTGCAACACTGCCGTAATGATAAGCCAAAGCTATAGTTGATAAAGACATCGTCAAATACATTCCAAAGTTCATGAAGACTGAAAGTAGGTATCCTATAAAATTATAGATCGGAGAATTGGCGAAAGTTTCCTGTCCCGCGTCAGATGAAGTCAGCACTACCTTAACAAGGAAGCTGATATACCATGGCAGGGTTGTTACTGTCTGAAGAACGTTTGCAAGCAAGCCTACAACTATCATCAAGCCTAATAATGACCAAAAAGAATGGAAACCAAGGGATATTGAACGACGTACTGCTCCCCAAGCGCTCTCGTCATCTTCAAAGATATACACTGGCATAGCCATGGATAAAGGTATGATAAAGACAACAGTTGCTAAGACCAGAATAACAAATAAAGCATATAAACTGGTCATTGCAGAAAAGATTACGACAAGAATAAGTATAAGAAACCAACCACCAACAAGCAATAAGCCAAGAAGGAAGGCACGCTTCATACTCTGAATGATGAGCGGTTTCAAGTCTTTCATCGTGGTATTATGCAAACGAGTAGGACTCGTTCGATAATATTTCATCATTGCATAGCAAATAGATGACAACAGAAACGAACCGACAGAGATACATACAAAGTATCCAAAATAAGAAAGTCCTAGGCGAACAAGTAAGCCTTCTGAAGGAGTAAAGCCACCCATTCCTCCAAGAGCATCCGTATAAAAGGGCATCAGGGTGCTAAACATCATCTCAAAAGAGAATACCTGAACAAGGCACAAAGGGAGGATCAGATAGAAACACGCCTTCAACCATAACTTATAGTTCTCACGAAGGAAATCAAAAGTGGCACTTAGTTTCTGACCAAAACTACGGTTCTGATACAGTTCAATCTTTGGTTTTTCTACTTGCATGCTTATAATGATTACGTTTATAAGGTAAATATATAAAATAAAATATTACGAAACAAAGGGCCAAAAGGATAACAGTAAGCCGCACGAAATCATTGATTTCTGTGTGACGAGTAATAAAGCTCTCAATAAACCCAGCCAGAATAAAGAGAGGAACAGTACCCACCACGATCTTCATACCTCTCTTTGCTCCTCTCTGGAAGCTGACAATACGAGAGTATGTCCCTGGGAATAACCAACCGTTACCCATTGCCAAGCCTGCAGCACCTGCTACTACGATAGCAGATAGCTCTAATGTACCATGTAGCATTGTAGCCAACAAGCTCTCACCCAAAAGTCCATGCTGGTAAAAGAAGGTATCAAAACACCCTACCATAATCCCGTTTTGGAATAGCTGATAGCCTGGCATGAAGCTTGTCAACACGCCAGATACAAAAATATTAAATGATACCATGATGTTATTCAAGGTTATTCCAAGAAACATCACACTTTCTTCTTCACTCCCATAAACACCCATTGGTTTCCCTTTGGCTATATTCTCAAGGGTCATATCCATATATCCATCACCAAGGATAAGACGTGGAAAGGAAGCATCACCTAATGTTGAGAGTACACCTATCAAAACGCTTACCATGAAAATAAGGAAAGAAATGAGTAACAAGCGACGTTCTTTCCACATCACATCAGGTACTTCCTGTGTCCAAAAAGTCAAGACCCGACTCCACTTCTCTCGTTTGTTTCGATAGAGTTCATTATGAAGAGAGGAAGAAAGGTTGTTTAGATAGATTGTAATACGCGAATGAGGATAATGTGTTTGTGCAAAAGCCAAGTCTGCAGTAAGGTCTGTATAAGCCTCTGCCAGACGGTCGGGCATCTCAAAGTTGACATTATCTATCAACTCCTCTACGCTCCTCCACTTATCAATATTGTTTCTTATGAAGAGTATCTCCTTCATAGGTCAGCACAGGGTAATACACATTATTTAATAATTTGGAAACAAAAGTAGAGTTTTTTTCTTACATTTGCAACAGAATCAACATTTTATTAGAAAGAAAATGCCTGAAGCCAATATCGTCACAGGACAATACGTACAAATTAGTCAGTCACCTGCCAGCATAGGAGAACGCATTCTTGCACAGATGATAGACATCTTTATTGTTGGAGTTTACTTAATAGGTGTCTCTCTGCTGATAATAGAAATGAATGTCAGCATGCTCAATTCGCAAGTATTTTTCATTCTATGTATCTATTTGCCTGCCATCTTTTACTCATTCCTAATGGAACTTTTCAATCATGGACAAAGCCTTGGAAAGATGGCTATGAAGATTCGTGTAGTAAAGAAAGATGGTACTTCACCCAGTATTGGAGACTTCTTTATGCGCTGGTTACTACAAATCATAGACATGGGATTCTCCTTCATTGGTGCACTTGTCATCCTCTTGACTAAAAACTCGCAACGATTGGGTGACCTCGCAGCAGGCACAATGGTTATCCGTCTGAACGATTACCGAAAGATTCAGGTGTCTCTTGATGAGTTCTCTTATCTTGATCGCCACTACAAACCAGTCTATCCACAAGCTGAAAACTTATCATTAAATCAGGTTGATGTTATCCAGCGTACGCTTAACGTTGACGACAGTACGGACCGTGAACGGCGAATCACATCACTCGCAGCTAAGGTCCGTTCCGTCCTCTCTATCTCAAATGTCACAACAACAGACGAAAAATTCCTATACACTATCGTTCGTGATTACCAACATTATAGTCTTGAAATTGTTTAAGTATCTATTATACCCTACAAAAATAGGAGGTACTTGTACAAAAAGGGAGAGATTGAAAGAATAAAAAGAACACGAAAGCTATTTAACAGACGCTTGTAACGACGTTTCACTTTCCCAACAAAACATCTTCCAATGATCAAACTGAGCTTGATGATCATTGGTGATTAAGTATCCTTTTAACTATAGATTGTACTCACATTAACAACATTCTGTGATGTGCTAAGCCATCAGCACCATTGGTGCTTACCAACAACTCCATTGGTGCTGGGCTGCAACACCAGTAGTGCTAGGCTGCCGCACATAAATAGGAAATAAGATAATAGATGCTTCCCTATCACTACACCTTATGTAATAAAGTATCTATGACAACAGAATATGATGAAGAAACAAGTGAACAATAACACACATAATGTCTGCCGTATTGGTCCCTTTCACTCTTTCACACTCTCCTTTACTCTTGAGGATACACCACTACCCCTTCTTGCTTCTTACCATCCATCATTATCTTCAATGGTTTAGGGAAACGGACATGGCGTACCCACTTCGTCTCTTCAACTGCTGGTAAAGCATCAAGGATACTTCGCTGATAGACACCATCCTCTTTATATGGATTGATAGTGAAGTAGCCTACACCGAAAGAAGTAAGGTTCTGGAAGAAGTGAGTACCCTGACTGGGATCTACACGATAGTGTTCCAATCCTTCTTCCACAATAATACGTGCAGCAGAAATATGCGGCCATTTAACAGGAATACCAAGCCAAGGATCACTTGATCCCCATCGACCAGGTCCTATGAGAATATAATTTTTATCTTCAGCAAGGAACTTTCGATTGATTTGTTCAATTTCATCTGCAATGGCAGGATTGTTCATTGCCGTAAAAGAAGCATCAGTCTTCACATAGACAACATCCGTTACATCATCCGAAATACCATGTCCTAAAGAGTTATAACTACGTAGTAGACACTGGCTATCAGGAATCTTTTCCAGGTCTTCATCCAACATCTGTTTTGAATCAACTATCGGACGAATCTGAAGAAGATACAGTTCCCCTGTTCGGTCGGTATTCAAATTGACAGCAAACTCTATCTCTACAGGGCGACGCATGGCATCAGCACCATAACGCATAGCCATCTGTAGCAATTCTGGTAATGGGAATACATCCTGCTGCAATACACCACAGAAAGAGATAATCTTCCGTCCACCATCATAGATTCCATCATAGATTGTCTGGTCGTTAGGAAGATAAGTAGAGGCTATAAAGTGTAGACTGTTATCAGCCTCAGCATCCTTTACTTTCAGTTTTAGAATATTAAAGCCATCATCAACTCTGAAATCCTCTCCCACATGCTTCATGTCAAGTGCATAGAATTGGGTTTGTGTCTCACGTAAAGCAATGTCCATCTCACTCATCTGTAAGACTTGACGTGGATGGAAGGGCGATACACGTAGTGTCTGTCCCCCATCTACGATATATTTTCCTAACCCCAATGCCAAAGAAACAATTCCTTCTTCGGCTTGTTCCTCCCCTATAGGATAATAATTCAGTGATCGTAAGACACCAGAGATATTTGGATAGAAATGATCTCCATACTCTTTACCTACTACTTGCTGCAGGATTACTGCCATTTTCTCCTGATCTATGACATTACTTGTTGCTGTCATGTAAGCCTTTGAGTCATGATAGTAGACAGAAGCATAAACAGCCTTAATAGCACAAGCCAACATTCTGAGCATTTCATACTTATCTTCTAGATATGGAATCATATAAGTAGAATATATTCCAGCAAATGGTTGGTAATGGCTATCTTCCAATAATGAACTGGAACGAATGGCTATTGGCGAGTGCGTCGCCTCAAAGAAAGCAAAGAAATCGCCAATAAAAGTATCAGGTAACTGTGCCTGAAGAAAGGCATGTAGTATCTCATCGTCATTGGCATCACTTAATGCTATCTGATAAAGATTGTTCTGCTCCATGAAACTATCAAACACATCCGTGCAGAGAACAACTGTCTTTGGAATTTGAACAGTGGCATTGGTGAAGCCATTGAAGTCTGGATGACGTTTGATAACGTTATCAAGGAAAGCCAAACCACGTCCTTTTCCACCCAAAGAACCGTCACCAATACGCGCAAAATGTGCATAGCGGTCGAACTTATAGCGGTCGAAAACGGCTACAACACCCTCATTACGCATTCGACGATAAGCTACAATCGCATCAAAAATAATCTGTCTGTGCACATCAACATCCTGTAACTTATGCCAAGTAATATCCTTCAAGAAAGAAGATACAGGGAAAATGGCACGTGCAGATAGCCAACGACTGACATGATTGCGTGAGATGTGATAGAGCATAGAGTCGCGGGGAATCTTAAAGATATTATCTTGAAGGTCCTTAAGATTACGTACACGCATGACTTCTTCATGCGTTTTAGGATTACGAAAGATGAAGTCACCAAACCCCATATGCTCTTCTAGCAGGTGTCGGAGGTCCACATTCATCTTCTTTGAGTTCTTATCCACGAAGCGGAAACCCTCTGCTTCAGCCTTCTCGCGGTTCTCACTCTCAGAACTTTCCATGATAAGCGGGACATATTCATCTGTGGCACGGATTGCACGGAGTAGTTTCAGACCAGCTTCAGCATCCTTAGTGACATTCACTTGATGCCCTGCAGCAATTAAAGCATCATCCTTCACATTATCTATAGGGAAGCGTGCATCAGAAATTACACCCAAACAGTTGTCCTTATAACGCTGATAAATGGCCCATGCCTCCTCATAAGTACGGGCAAGAACGACCTTAGGACGACCACGTTGACGCAGGGAAGCATCGTGACGAGTTAGGGCTTCTGTTGCAAAATTCTGACTTTGAGTGAGGATATAACTATATAAATTAGGTAGAATAGATGAATAAAAACGAATGGAGTCTTCCACTAGAAGTATCATCTGTACTCCTGCTTCCTCAATATCATTATCTATATTCATCTTGTCCTCCATTAGTTTAATAATGGAAAGAATAAGGTTCGTGTTTCCCAACCAGCAGAAAACATAATCGAAGATACTCAGATCTTCGTGCTGAATACGCTTCGTAATACCGTGAGAGAAAGGCGTCAAAACAACACAATGTATATCAGGGAAATCAGCTTTTACAGCTCGTGCTACATCGAAAGCATCATTATCAGCATTACCTGGCATACAGATAACAAGGTCTATGTCAACCGTATTAAGTATCTTTGCTGCCTCTTCTGTTGTCGAAACCTGAGTAAAGGTAGGCGGATAACGTAATCCTAGCTCCATGTACTCATTATAAATTTTCTCTTCAACACGTCCATCATCCTCTAAAATGAAAGCATCATAAGGATTAGCAACAATAAGAACATTGTAGATACGACGCATCATCAAATTGACGAAGCTAACATCTTTTAGGTAGAAATTGCTCCACTGTGCAGGAATTTGATCACTCATTGGTAGAAACTTAATTTTGGACAAAAATACGAAATAAATACAAGTCAACATAGCTTTTGGTTGCTAAAATGAGATTTTTTTTATTATTTTGCATACACGTGATTACCTTTCGTTAGCATGGGAACTTTCATAATAAAACTATTCTTTAGAAGATTTTGCAATTTTCTTTTGGAGGTCTGACAATTTTTGGATACATTTGCCGTACCATTCTAACCGAATGATACTAACTAACATAAACAAATAAAAGTCAATTTACTATGGAAGTCGAGAAAATCATGCAAGCACTGGAGCAGAAGCATCCAGGTGAGTCTGAGTATTTACAGGCAGTGCGCGAAGTGTTGATATCTGTAAAGGATGTTTACAACCAGCACCCAGAGTTTGAAAACGCAAGCATCATCGAGCGTATCGTTGAGCCAGAACGTATCATCACATTCCGTGTACCATGGGTGGATGATAAGGGTAAAGTGCAGGTAAACATTGGTTACCGTGTACAATTCAATGGTGCTATTGGGCCTTACAAGGGTGGTTTGCGTTTCCACGCATCAGTAAACCTCAGCATTCTGAAGTTCCTCGGATTCGAGCAGACATTCAAAAATGCACTCACCACATTACCTATGGGTGGTGGTAAAGGTGGTTCTGACTTCTCTCCACGCGGTAAGAGTGATGCAGAAATCATGCGTTTCTGCCAGTCATTCATGAACGAGTTGTATCGTCACATTGGTCCTGATGAGGATGTTCCTGCAGGTGATATTGGTGTTGGCGGTAGAGAAATTGGTTATCTCTTTGGCCAGTATCGTAAGCTAACACACCAGTTCCAAGGTATGCTCACAGGTAAGGGCAGAGAATGGGGTGGTTCAATCCTCCGCCCTGAGGCTACAGGTTATGGTGCACTCTACTTTGTTCACCAGATGATGGAGACCCACGGACTTGACATTAAAGGCAAAACTGTTGCTTTGTCAGGCTTTGGAAACGTTGCATGGGGTGCAGCAAAGAAGGCTACAGAATTAGGTGCTAAGGTTATCACACTGAGTGGTCCTGACGGATATATCTATGATCCAGATGGTATTAGCGGTGAGAAGATTGAGTACATGCTCGAACTTCGCAACAGCGGTAACGACGTTTGTGAGCCTTACGCAGAGAAATATCCAGGTTCTAAGTTCTTCAAAGGACAGAAGCCATGGGAACAGAAGGCAGACATCTACTTGCCATGTGCTACACAGAACGAGCTTAACGGTGAGGATGCAGACAAGATTTTGGCATGCAAACCTTTGTGCGTTGCTGAAGTTTCAAACATGGGTTGTACAGCAGAAGCTGCAGAGAAGTTCACAGCAGCTAAACAACTCTTTGCACCAGGTAAGGCTGTTAATGCCGGTGGTGTTGCTACATCAGGTCTCGAAATGTCACAGAACTCTCTCCGTCTCTCATGGAGTCCAGAGGAAGTTGACCAGAAGCTGCATTACATCATGAGCTCTATACACGAGCAGTGCGTGAAGTATGGCAAGCAGAACGATGGATATGTTGATTATGTGAAGGGCGCTAATATTGCTGGTTTCATGAAGGTAGCGAAAGCTATGCTTGACCAGGGCGTCATTTAAACAATACCAGTTATTCTCTCCTCTCCTAGTTTTTTGTAACTGGGAGAGGATAAAACCATCAGGGGAAGACTGGTTATAAAATTATTATGTATAAAATCAGACTTCTCCTGATAGCGTTTTTTTTGCTATTCAGTTTCTTTACACTGACGGTACATGCACAGTCGGGGGGTAAAGCTTCTTATTACAGCAACGGACTACACGGTCGTCGGATGAGTAACGGCGAACGGTATGACCGTAATGGTTTCACTTGTGCACATCGTACACTCCCATTTGGGACACGTTTAAAGGTAACGAATCCAAGAAACGGTAGATCGGTCATTGTTAGAGTAACTGACCGCGGACCATTCGTACGCGGACGAGTAGTTGACTTATCATATGCAGCTGCACGGGAGCTAGGTACATTAGCAAGTGGTGTCGCTTATGTAAAGGTGGAAGTTGTACCAAAAGAAACAGAGATTCCTTATGCTACAGAATCAAAAGGTATAGAAGTTCCAGAAGTTGAATATGGTACTGCTGGAGTATGTTATGAGTTCATTCCAGAATGGGAGAAGGTTGAAGAAGACAAGCCTAAAGAAATTGAACGCAAGGTAGATACATATCTTAATCGCCGACAAGCAGCACAACAAACAGATAAAGGAGGAAATATTGAGACACGTAGGGTTAATACTACACAATCTGCACGACAGACATCAAAGACTACGAATCAAGCGACACGACAATCTCAACAGAGTAAGTCAACTACACAGCAAAATAAACAAACAACACAACCATCTAACAGAAAAAATGGAGCAAGTAGTAGCTGGACCAATTTCTTTAAACGCATTAAAGATGGTGTAACAGGATTTTTCGAATAAAACTGTCAAAAAGAAAATATTAAAATAAAAGGAGTAGGAGATTTTCATTAGTCCAATAAAATATTAATTTAGGACAATGGAAATCTCCTACTCCTTTTATTTAAAGAGATCTTGAAAAATACTTTTATTTATCATAGACAAAAAACAACTAAACTACTACTAGAATAGAATTCTAAAGAAAGATACCAAAACAAAATCGGGACAGATATAAAAATCTGTCCCTACTGGTGTCAAACAAAGATTAATTATTAGTTAGTACAATTATAGCCTTAATAATTTATTTATCAACTTATTTTCTTGTCGTTATCTCTAATTTATTAACTTTACAGATACTCCTTTTACCCTGAAGAACTGTCAAAGCAAAAGTGGCACTGCCATTTGTTAGCTTATTACCAGCTTTTATGATAGCTGTATAGCGGATTGTCTTACCTGGAGCAATAGTCACAACATTAATGGAGGGACTAATATGGATGTCTTGTTCATCTGCTATCATCACTACGGATGGTTGTATGTTATTTACGGCTACAGTACCATAATTAGTAATATCAAAAATGAGCTTACCTTCCTCATTACGGGATAAAACACCATCATGATTGTTATCAGAAAGATAAGCATTCGTGATTTCAATATAAGGAGTACTTCTATTGTCCAAAAACACATTGTGATCTACTGTATCTGATGGGGCAACACCCCTATCCTGAATAGAAACACAAGTATCAATGTGACTATTATCCTGAGAATCATAAACATTATCCACTATAGAGCTCTTATTATGCTTATCAGCTTTTGCACCTATTGTCGCACCAACCATAGCACCACCTGCCATTCCGACAATAGTACCAATATTAGAGCCACGTCCTCCTCCAGCAATACCACCAATGGCACTACCCAAGACACTACCTAATGAGCCACCAGTCATGGCTCCAGAGCCTGCATAAGTTCCACAACTACTCAAAAAGATGACTGTGAAAATAGGGAGAACAAATAAATTCTTCATACTTCCTTTTATTTTATAGTTACAAAAGTAAGCACAATTTCACATATCGCCAAAGACATTCCCCTACTTCGTATGGGGAAAACCCTATAAAATTATGTTTAGGCTACTAAATATAATTTAAGGCCATGTGCATTATTGGACTTTAGTTTTTAGCTTTTTACATCTGCCGACATAGGATTTATAACAGAAGAGGAAAAGAACTACCTACACTTAGCATTAGCTTCCAGAGAAAATTACTTAGTAAAAACATAATAATAATCCGAAGTGTATACCAAGAACTTTGATACATACTTGAGTTCGGGATAAGTTTAGTATGAAAAAAGTTCCAACTGCCTTGATTTTTCCACATACACTGGCAGTGCCTCTGGCTTGTTCTCAAAGAAGCAGTATGCTGTAAGGGCAGAACACAAGTTCATGATAAAGTTGTGTATCGAGCGGTGTCTTGAGTGAACAAGGTTGGCTTTGTTCTTGAGTAGTTCGTTAATGCACTCGATAATGTATCTTTTCCTCAGCATAATCTTGTCCCACATAGGCATCAGTTTGTTCTTCATCTTAGCCTTGAGCCCATGAACGAGTTGGATACCTTGACTGAACAGACTATCAAAGAGTTCCTGCTTGATGTACCCTCTATCAGCAAAGATCTTCCCAAATAAGACCTTTGCAAATACCGTCCATACCCTGCTATCTCTGTCATCCACATTTGCTCCTGTAAGACAGAACGTTATCACTTCACCAGAATCATTGCATAGCAGGTGCAGCTTGAATCCATGACACCAGCCCATGGTACCCTTTCCGTCCTTGGCGAGGCCGGCAAAGACTTTGTTGTAATATCGTCGTACATTGTGACATACGGGTATCATTGTGCTGTCAACGAATGTTATACCCGTACACTTGCCGAAGGCATAGAGCTTCATGAACAGCA
>ERZ773203.617-NODE-617-length-19631-cov-82.607376_pt1 | contig 19631 bp, 15 predicted proteins | sample MGYA00580529_ERZ773203 | MGnify/ENA primary metagenome ERZ773203 (study PRJEB29015, sample SAMEA2738176) | human oral metagenome | biome: human oral; feature: human-associated habitat; material: saliva | place: China | collected 2177 ... | reverse complement strand
AGATGCAGCGGCTCATCCCCGCGCGGGCGGGGAAAACGACCCGTCCTCGCTCAGCTCAACCGGGTTGTTCGGCTCATCCCCGCGCGGGCGGGGAAAACAGTTCGTAGGACGAGATGTCGGACCAGTAGTCCGGCTCATCCCCGCGCGGGCGGGGAAAACGCGAAGTCCTGGAGGGCCGGAATGGCGACGTCCGGCTCATCCCCGCGCGGGCGGGGAAAACCGGAAGTGTGGTCCAAAGGATCGCTGCGCTGGCGGCTCATCCCCGCGCGGGCGGGGAAAACCCGAGGCCGCAAGCCTGCCGGGCGTGGGGGTCGGGCTCATCCCCGCGCGGGCGGGGAAAACGTAGTCCGCCGCCCCCTTCGGTGTTACCCACCCGGCTCATCCCCGCGCGGGCGGGGAAAACAGATCAGGGAAGGTGACGCGGAAGCCGGTCGCGGGCTCATCCCCGCGTAGGCGGGGAAAACGCGGTAGTGGCCTTGATAACCTGCATGGTGTCCGGCTCATCCCCGCGTAGACGGGGAAAACGTGGCGGTCGTGTGCCGCGTCGTTGCCCGTGCGGGCTCATCCCCGCGTAGGCGGGGAAAACAAGGACGCCCTAGCGGCGGTCAAGGGGACGGCGGGCTCATCCCCGCGTGGGCGGGGAAAACTCCGTCATTTCCTATCGAGCCTCATTGGGTATAGGCTCATCCCCGCGTGGGCGGGGAAAACTCACCGGTGGCTTCGAGGGTGACTTTGATCACGGGCTCATCCCCGCGTGGGCGGGGAAAACAGCGACCCCCGTGATGTGACGCAGAACACGTTTGGCTCATCCCCGCGTGGGCGGAGAAAACCACGTTCCTGATAGTGCCGCGGCTTGAATGTCAGGCTCATCCCCGCGTGGGCGGGGAAAACCCCAAGCCGGTCGCCCCGCCTGAGCCTGGCTGGGGCTCATCCCCGCGTGGGCGGGGAAAACCACTCTTCAAGCGCATCATGCGGTTCTATGAGGGGCTCATCCCCGCGTGGGCGGGGAAAACGTTTTAGCGGCACCAATGATTGTCTTAACCTGGGGCTCATCCCCGCGTGGGCGGGGAAAACCGTCAAGGTGTCCGTCGTCGCAGACACCAAGAAGGCTCATTCCCGCGTGGGCGGGGAAAACGGTGCCCCCCGTCACGTTACCAGGCTACCAGGGGGCTCATCCCCGCGTGGGCGGGGAAAACGCTAACCGCGACAACAAGTACCAGTTGCAGAAGGGCTCATCCCCGCGTGGGCGGGGAAAACTGGTTCCATGCGCGGGTATCCCAGGCGTTGCGGGGCTCATCCCCGCGTGGGCGGGGAAAACGAGACTCGGCACGCTTACTACGAGTCGGTCACGGGCTCATCCCCGCGTGGGCGGGGAAAACTCTAGGGCGAGCGTCGGCACCCTCCTCGGAACCGGCTCATCCCCGCGTGGGCGGGGAAAACCACACGGGGCCAGGCTTGCACCTGGCGTGAGCGGGCTCATCCCCGCGTGGGCGGGGAAAACTTGGAGGGTGTGGTTTATGTCCGACAGACCCTGGGCTCATCCCCGCGTGGGCGGGGAAAACCCGTTAGCCTCCACCTGGAGGAGGGCACCGGCGGGCTCATCCCCGCGTGGGCGGGGAAAACTTGTTGTTGTGTGTGTGCGCTGTTTGCGCATCGGGCTCATCCCCGCGTGGGCGGGGAAAACTCACCCCCTACCCCCGCACGTCGGCGATTCTCGGGCTCATCCCCGCGTGGGCGGGGAAAACTTGTAATCCTCCCGTTCCTCATTGTGTCGCACCGGCTCATCCCCGCGTGGGCGGGGAAAACGATCTTGTCGCCGGGGTTAAACTGTGCGCACAGGGCTCATCCCCGCGTGGGCGGGGAAAACGGGCAGGGGGATGGACTGTCGGCTGTGGCCAGGGGCTCATCCCCGCGTGGGCGGGGAAAACTCGTCGTCGTCGTACTCGGCGTCGTAGAATTTCGGCTCATCCCCGCGTGGGCGGGGAAAACCACTTCGAGTACGCCAAGCCGGAGACGATCAAGGGCTCATCCCCGCGTGGGCGGGGAAAACCTCGATCTGGTACACACCGATTTGTACGTCCCAGGCTCATCCCCGCGTGGGCGGGGAAAACCTCGGCATTAGCGCATACGACGCCGAGGGCAAGGGCTCATCCCCGCGTGGGCGGGGAAAACGCCGGAGCGGATGACGAGTCCGCGGCGCTCGGCGGCTCATCCCCGCGTGGGCGGGGAAAACGCGGTGATGAGAAGAACTCGGCGGACGCTTCGGGGCTCATCCCCGCGTGGGCGGGGAAAACGCTGCGCGGACTTCCGATAGTCGCCATCTGTCGGGCTCATCCCCGCGTGGGCGGGGAAAACGCCGAACATCGAACTGATTCCGTTGATGAATCCGGCTCATCCCCGCGTGGGCGGGGAAAACGAACACATTGCGCGCGTGAAGTGCCGTCACTGAGGCTCATCCCCGCGTGGGCGGGGAAAACGCGTTGTCCTTCAATTTAAGGACACGGCCATCCGGCTCATCCCCGCGTGGGCGGGGAAAACCGTCTGACGTACTTCTGGAACTCGCAGAAGGTGGGCTCATCCCCGCGTGGGCGGGGAAAACAGCATGAACGGCATCCCCTACGCGGCGGGCGAGGGCTCATCCCCGCGTGGGCGGGGAAAACGTCCCGTTCCAGATCGTAGTCACGTTCAGTGTAGGCTCATCCCCGCGTGGGCGGGGAAAACCTCAGCACGAGCAGCCTTAATGTATTCCCTCACGGCTCATCCCCGCGTGGGCGGGGAAAACAGCATAGACCGACCACGAGGATGAATGCCGGCGGGCTCATCCCCGCGTGGGCGGGGAAAACTCCTGACATTTCACCTATGCCATTCTGAGCGACGGCTCATCCCCGCGTGGGCGGGGAAAACCCCTGATCGGCAAGACCGTACAAAGCATCACCGGGCTCATCCCCGCGTGGGCGGGGAAAACAGAAGACGGCGACCCGTCCCCGCTCGACGCGGCGGCTCATCCCCGCGTGGGCGGGGAAAACCACAGTCCATTTTGACGGGGCGGCTTTGGCCCGGGCTCATCCCCGCGTGGGCGGGGAAAACCAGCTCCTCGTTGCACGGGCGCTCGCGGGCGCGGGCTCATCCCCGCGTGGGCGGGGAAAACGAGCGTCGCCGACGTGATTCTATCCCTCATCCCGGCTCATCCCCGCGTGGGCGGGGAAAACCTACATTGGTAGTAATGTATTTTACTCTGTGTGGGCTCATCCCCGCGTGGGCGGGGAAAACGCGATCGCCGACACGGCAAGCGGCGCGGTCACCGGCTCATCCCCGCGTGGGCGGGGAAAACGTCGTCGCGGGCCTGCGCTACGTCGGCAGGAGGGGCTCATCCCCGCGTGGGCGGGGAAAACCCTCATCCGCGCTTCGGTGTCGTCGGCGGTCGCGGCTCATCCCCGCGTGGGCGGGGAAAACGGCCTGCCGTGGTGCGCGAGGGCGGGGACGGCGGGCTCATCCCCGCGTGGGCGGGGAAAACCGCTACCTGCACGTCCTGGACAACGCGGAATACGGCTCATCCCCGCGTGGGCGGGGAAAACCCGATCGGTCTGATCGTGGTCGCTATTGGCGCGGGCTCATCCCCGCGTGGGCGGGGAAAACGATCGTCGCCCGGTTGGTATAGGTGGTCTGGCCGGCTCATCCCCGCGTGGGCGGGGAAAACCAGGACGAGAATGTCATCAACCTGTCCAAGCAGGGCTCATCCCCGCGTGGGCGGGGAAAACTACAACGACGCACCGCACGCGCTCGCTGTCGAGGGCTCATCCCCGCGTGGGCGGGGAAAACCAGCGCCGTGCTGAGGAACAACTGGCGCTCGCGGGCTCATCCCCGCGTGGGCGGGGAAAACATTCTCAACGCGACCAAGGACGACTGGCGAGAAGGCTCATCCCCGCGTGGGCGGGGAAAACCGCCTGGAGATCGAGCAGACCGTCCGCGAGGCCGGCTCATCCCCGCGTGGGCGGGGAAAACATTACCTCGCGCTATCCACGAGGACATTTGGTAGGCTCATCCCCGCGTGGGCGGGGAAAACGGAGCTGCCCCCGGGCGTAGAAATCTGGGAGTCGGCTCATCCCCGCGTGGGCGGGGAAAACTTGAAAGCGCCACCAAGGCCGGACTCGATCTTCGGCTCATCCCCGCGTGGGCGGGGAAAACCAGATCGACTCCAGCGCCGGGAACAGGGACCCGGGCTCATCCCCGCGTGGGCGGGGAAAACCGGGCGAGCTTGCCCGCCGCGTAGGGGATGCCGGGCTCATCCCCGCGTGGGCGGGGAAAACGTGCCGCACTTCGGCGACGGCCTCCTCGAGGGCGGCTCATCCCCGCGTGGGCGGGGAAAACGCCGCCGTGATTTGGCGTAACCTCGTGCCGCACGGCTCATCCCCGCGTGGGCGGGGAAAACAAATTAAGTCCCTGCCATATGCAGAAGGAATTGGGCTCATCCCCGCGTGGGCGGGGAAAACTTTTCACAAAAGTCCCAGTACCCGCCATAATGGGGCTCATCCCCGCGTGGGCGGGGAAAACCGATGCTGGCCACAGTCTTGGCGGCCTGGTGGCGGCTCATCCCCGCGTGGGCGGGGAAAACAGGTCGGAGCGCACGATCGGTACATACCGAGTCGGCTCATCCCCGCGTGGGCGGGGAAAACAAACACGACTGGTAAGGAAAACCCAAATGAATCGGCTCATCCCCGCGTGGGCGGGGAAAACCACGATCTCACAATCGCAATCATGGTGAAAGCGGGGCTCATCCCCGCGTGGGCGGGGAAAACACGGGGGCGGGCATGGTTTCCCTTTCCGGTTGGGGCTCATCCCCGCGTGGGCGGGGAAAACAGTCCGTCCGCCGTGAAGGACACCGCAATCGTGGGCTCATCCCCGCGTGGGCGGGGAAAACGGTTTGTCCTTCCAATCGAGTAGGTGAGAGCGGGGCTCATCCCCGCGTGGGCGGGGAAAACCCCCAGTCCTTCTTGGCGAAAATTGCCGTCATGGGCTCATCCCCGCGTGGGCGGGGAAAACCCGCTGCCATCCCAGCCCGTCCCGTTAGCAGAGGGCTCATCCCCGCGTGGGCGGGGAAAACTGCCCCACGCGCCCTCAATCGTGCTGGTAGAAGGGCTCATCCCCGCGTGGGCGGGGAAAACCAGATCGACTCCAGCGCCGGGAACAGGCTCCCGGGCTCATCCCCGCGTGGGCGGGGAAAACATTTGTGCGCCGATGCGGTGGCCTGGGACCAGGGGCTCATCCCCGCGTGGGCGGGGAAAACTGTCCGTGAGGGTTTCCAAGCCCCACACCCAGCTAGAGACCTTGACGCTCATCGCCCCTCACTCCCCGGCTCATCCCCGCGTGGGCGGGGAAAACGATCTTCGTTGCGCTCTACCAGAACAACGAAACGGCTCATCCCCGCGTGGGCGGGGAAAACGGACACGCTCTGACTACTGGCTACCAGCGTCGAGGCTCATCCCCGCGTGGGCGGGGAAAACAGCGGCGCTCGGCGATGTCGGTCATGTCGGTCCGGCTCATCCCCGCGTGGGCGGGGAAAACCTCAGGTGAATGCTCACCCGCCCGTCAGGGGTGGGCTCATCCCCGCGTGGGCGGGGAAAACACTTTCTGACCTGCGCGTTTATCGAGCGGATCGGTCAGATCTTGGAAACCCTTGAGCTTGCCGTCTCCTCTGAAAGTTACACATTGAGCGCCGCTTACGCAACTGACGCGCCGCAGGATCAGGCTCGGAATACTGCCCTCGTCCTTCCGAGTAGTAGGGGCGCATCATAAGGGTCAGGCCATCGAAGTCGACAGGCTTCCACGGATCACCCCAGGTCAGGAAGGCCAGGCCCTGCTCGTTGCGCGCCCGATAGACCATGACAGCCCTCCCCGTCTTCATGTTCTCCGTGACGATCTCCCACAGACGCTCGCGCACACGAGCACTCAGAGTCCCGACGAAAACGCCGGGAGAAATCTCCATAAGCCACCGCGTCACGTGACCCCGCAACCCCTCAGGAACCGCAGACAAGACGAGAACAATCACGAGGATTCGCCCTCTTCGTAGGAGACACCCGCCGCGACCGTTCCCTCGCGGTCATCCCACAGACGCAGGTCGTCCACGATGAGGTCCTCGTCGTCCTCGACATCCAAGGCACCAGACACCGACAAAAGCCCCTTAATGTCGGAGACACACCGCTCCAGGAGCCGAAACTCCCGAACTGCGTCACGCACAGCCTTCCTCGCTGCACTACCCACGGCCTCGTCCGAGGGCGATGCAGCCACATCGAAAGCAATGGGGATAGTGAGGTCAGCCTTGTACAGATCAGCAATGTCATACACGAACGAACGGTAGGTCCCGTTGTGAACGAAGCCCAACCCAGGGCTGCACCCCAGCGCGACGATCACCGCGTGGACGACACCATAGATCGCCGAGTTGGCGGCCGACAGCGCCTGATTAACGACCGACCCGTCCTCGAAGTTGTCTGGGTCATACTCGCGCCTGTCCCAGGGCACGCCCGTGCGCTGCGAGTGCTCACGATACAAGCGACGCACGCGAGCTCCCTCGCGTCCGCGCAACTGCTGAAGACTCAGCTTCGACACGTCCTCGCCCGCAAAACGCATCAGGTACATGTTGCGCGCGACGGTCAGTCGCATCGACGGATCACTCACCGCACGAGCCTGTGCCTCCAGCAACCGCGAGGATCGCGATGGCGGGGTGCCATGCGCGTAGTACCTCACCCCGTTCTCGCCCACCCACACGATGGTCGAACCGCTCTCAGAAAGCACCGAGACCGCCGAGTGCGTGATCCGCACCCCGGGTCCCAGCAGCAGCACCGACAGCGCCGCCGCTGGGACGTGGGCGATTCCATGACCGTCGGCCACGGTGATCGCGTTCGAGTCCCGGTTAATCGTGCACCGCTCGACGTAGAGGAACGTCAGCCGGTCCCGAACGCGCACCAAGTCCTTCGGATCAGGGGGCCTCACCCCAGGGATCGGTCTCATGCCCGTGAGAGGGTCAGCAGTCCACAGCCGTATGCTTTGCCCCGGCCCACCCCATGAACGAGGCCGTGGCGAAGAGCATCCGGATCCGTCACCTCGAGCACTCCCCCGAAAGTCGCGAGCGCGAGGGTAACGCGAGAACTACCGCGTTGAAACTCAGCAACGCTGCGTTCAATGCCGTTGATCAGCAGATTCGCCCCGTCGACGCGGCGACCATCCCGGTCCTCCAGGACGGGCAGATCCCCACCGTACTCGGCGGAAGTCAACACACGGAATCCGAGTCGCTCAGAGCGATCCAAGACCCACTGCGTTTGTTGATCCTGTGTGACGTGCGCGAGGATCTTCTTCTGGCCACGCGCGTTGGTCTGACCTGCCTCTCGGAAAGTCGGGTTGACACAGAGACGGAACCCCCACCTCTGTCCAGTCGACAACCCATCGAGGAAGGTACTCATGTCGCGGACGACTACCCCGCCCTCGGTCGCGTAGCCAGCCTCCTCCACGATATGCGAGGGATCCGGGGGAACCGGGCTCGAGATGAAGAGCGCACACGAGGGGCTCCCCTGCCGAGAAGGACCACTTCTCGCGAATGGAGGACGATCCAGGCGCCACAGCACGCGAGGCATTCCAGCACCCTCCAAGGCGCCCGGCGGGAAACAATTCATGACGGCCGCATGCAGAACCTGACGGCTCCGCATGAGCTGCCGAGCACCCCTGCGGTGCGGGTTGAGGTAGACGCGTGTCAAATACATCAGAGCACCTCCATCGGGTCATGGACGAGGCCCGGGCCGGCGTTCGGCCGCGCCTCCACATACTGCGGATTCTCCAGATCGACGCGCGCCTCCTCGACAGTTCGCAGAGTGTAGGTACGGCGTTCGGAGTCAAAGCTGATCGGCACGTCCTGGATGGTGTGCTCGAACGAGACACCCACGTCGGAAGGGATAATCCCCTGATCGGCAACTACGCGGACGGACACGTACTGCTCGTAGCGCTGCTTCTTTTGGTAGTACGCGGATGCCATCCACGGTGTTTCCCGCACGGCCTCCCACGCGTCCCCTCGACGCACGGCGAGGCGCAAGGGCATGGTTGGCGGACACGAGCGACGACCGAGGTACAGAGGGAACACCGGCCGAAGAATCGCCTGCGACAACCCCTCGATCACGTCATCCGGTCCCTCAACGAAGGCACCGAACGTCGCATCCGCCCAATAGAAGCGGTCGGAAAGAGGCATCGACGTATCACCCCGATGCGCCGTATGAAAGTCGCGGAGCAACTGCCCCGGCTGATCCACCCGCACGGCGAAACGAAGCCCGGCCAGGTCCTCGATCGGATCGCTGCGCCTGCGTCCCTGCGCCGCCGCGAGCAGACCGACCAGCGCGCTCTTCGTGGGAAAAGCCTCCGTCGACCTGCGCGTGAATCGACTGGACGAGCCCCACGACTGCATGGGGCCAGCCAGTCGCAAGACGAGTACCGAACTCATCGCTCGCCTCGCACAGCGTCCACCGTCGCGCTGCCCAGATCGACCAGGCGAACCTGGGCACCCAGTGCGGAGAAACCCTCGCCCCGAGGAGTGGTCCACGTGGCGAGAGAGCCAACAGGCTCAAGACCGGTGAGGTCGCGCAGCTTGGACTCGAACTCGACGAAACGCTTGACGGCAGGCTCGGCGAAACCGCGCTGCCCCGCGACGATCGGTTCTTCGAAGGCACCCGCCATGTTGATCGGCTGATCGTTGCGCACCTGAACCAGGACAGCGTCGGGCAGAGTACGGTTCGCAAACGTCGTGATCTTACCGGTCGGCATCGACCGAACAAAACTATCCACGAAGAGCTCAATGGCACGATCCACAACCGCATCGTCTCCCAGATTTTCGCGAAGCATACCAACGTTGATCGTCGCATAGCGGTACACCGTCGCGGATGCGAACTCGATGGTACCGATCATGCCCGCACCCTCGTCGGCCTCATCGTTGCGCTTCTTCTCGTCGTCGACGGCCGTGTAGTAGTCGTACTCGCGCTCAACCGCGCCGACACCGATCGCGTGGGCGACCTGGCACGCAGCGTCAATCTTCAGATTGACATTGCTAGCAACCATACGACCGAAAAGCGCAACTGCAACGGACTGATCTTCCTTGGTCGACACCTTATCGAACTTTCTGTTCTTGAAAGCCTTCTCAATATCGGACTCGGCGGAATCCTCAATAATCGCATCCACGTAAGAATCCAACTCGGCGTTCGATACGAACCAGAGCGCATCAACTTCTTCGAATGCGCGTTCCGGGTTCTTCTTTACTTCCTTAAGAAACTTATCGCGCTTCTTCTTCGTGTCTTTGTGTCCGAGATAAGTCCACGCAACAATGGTCGAGACCATCTTTGATAGAGCATCTTCATTGGTATCAGGCTTACGCTTCAGAATCTTGGTCTTGAGTACAGAGGGAATTCTTTTCGAACGAATTCCCTTAAATGATTCCTCAAGTGACTTCTCAAAATCATCCCGTGCTGCCCGCTTAATTGCCTGAGATGAGATCCGCATGCGGCTTACACCTCCGAAGACACCTGTCTTCGGAGCACCCGTATCATCACGGTTCGGGTTCGAAGGAGGAAGGGTCTGCAGGACGTGGATATCAACGAAGACGGACATTGTCTTTCCTTTCACAAATGAAGTTTGTTTGATTGCGTTGCCTCGACGTCACTCGTCAGAGGCAGTATCAGGGTGGACAGTTTCAGTGGGACGAGCAAACTGACGCCCCCAGTTGCGCATGACGGACGTGCGACGACACGGGTCCTGCCACGTGAAGAGGTCAGCTGCAAGCCCCGCGTAGTCACAGGGAACCTCGGCAGCCTCGAGTTGAGAGACAAGCGAACGCAGATGTACGAGAAGCCCCTCGAATGTGGGGGCCTGAACGGCCGCGGAAAAACGCCGATAGATCGGTGCTTCCTCGGCCCGCTTGTCGCCGCTTTGTCCCTCGGCTACGACTCGGATCGCGGAAGCGAAGCTGCGCGGACGGTCCGACGTATCGTGCATGGGCCTCGTATTCGAGCCCTGATGGAGGGCCCAGAGAGTGAGAGCACCATGGACCGCTTTCTCGCCTCTGGTCGGCTCGTCGCCCAGATAGCCGGGGCGGCCATCGAGCGTGAGGTCCCACAGCTCGGGCACCGATCCAGCTTCTCGCGAAAGCGCTCCCCTCAGCTGCGCGCGAAGAGCACGTGCCGACGGAGTCTCCTTCCAGAGTCTATTCACGATCAACCCCCCGACGCGGCCATACACCGCGCCGTGCGTCGACAACCCTTTCGCACCGCCATCCGGAGGGGTCTCCGGAGCAGCATCATTGCTGGTCATTTCGTTCCTTCCTCATTGGTTTTCTGTAACGGGAGATGCTTGTTGAGCGCCGCCCGGAAGTAGTTTTCGGCGATACCGACGTTCATGTAGCCCCTGCCGGTATCCCGGCCGATGATTGCCGACGACGAGGCACCCCTGACGAGTTCGGTCTGGATATCCGTCGCGTGCTGGCGCAACGTACGCTCCCACCGACGTCCGACATCCCGTGCGCTTCCGTGCCCATCCACCTGGCTGAGCCAAATCCTGAACGACGTATCAATTTCAGAGAAAAACCGTTCCTTGGCACGGTCTCGAGCACCTTCACCGGCACCTTTCGCGCTCTCCCCGGCAGCACGCGCGAGGTTCGCCGCGAGAGTTCCCACATCCCTGGCGACCTCTTCTGTCAGGCGAACCTGCCGGTCGATCTCGGCAGACAGATCCTCGCGTTCGACTCGCATGACGGCAACCGACAACGTCAGCTCGTCCGAGTAGATATCCTCGAACGTCGATTCCTGCGGCCCGTAGGTGACGCCCACAGCCTGAATACGCATCACCTTGGGATAGGTGGTCTCGATCGAGGCGTTGTCCAGCTGGTAGTGGAAGGACAGCGTCGCCGAGGGGAGAAACTCCTGCTTGGGCTGCTTGTCCACGCCCTGCACGGTTGTCACGGTGGGAAGGGTTCCGGGCAGATTGCGCCAGAACGCACGACCCGACTCAAACTTACGCGGCATGTATACATCTTGTTTGAACTTCTTAGACTGTTCAATCGAGTAACGCCATAGGCTCTGTGGCTCATACATGCGCATCTCTTGAGGAGCGAGCTTATCCCCCTGCGCCAGAATCACTCCCGTGACGCCATTGCTGTCACCCATCAACCTGATACGACGGGAGTGCCAGGTGAGAAGTCGAGGGATGCTCAGCTCCCTGGGAGTACCTGCGGGGTCGAGGAGGGAGTAGTCGCCACGAACCGAGGTCTCCGGTTCTGAGGCTTCCCAGCTGCACGTGCCCCACTCAGTCGAGCTGTCGACGCCGCACAACTCCGCAGTGGCCGCAGGGATCAGGTTCAGGACGAGCGTCTCGTCGAGGTCCTGTCCTTTGAGCCACACGAGTCCGAGGTGTCCACACCACGCTGGGCCAATGGGATAGCCTTTCCCTCCCTTCACCTTCTCATCACCGACAGCACCCGTTCTAGTCCCCGAAGGGTCATACACCTGCGCGTGCACCAACCAACGAGCAGCATCTGATGGAGAAAGCCGCGCAACCCCGGCACCTTGTCGTGTCGAGAAAAGTCGCTTGTCCTCTTTCGGCACGCATGCAACAACCGCATCGAGCGCTTTTTCCTCATCTTTCTCAGTACGTAAATCAGCCACCTGCATGAAGGGGAATCGCCCGCCGAACAGGAAGAAGCGGTCTCTCCACCGTTCGAGGTACTCGATCATCTGTTCCGTGGGAGCGCCTTCGTCCCACTGCCTGGCCCAGTCGTGTGCATCGCGCGGTGGCGCCACACGATACGCGATGGCCAAAACGAGTCGCTGGATCGCGATGCTCTGCGTCGGTAGCTCGCACGCGAGATCGGCAATCTCTGTCGTGCGCCGAAGAAGCTCCAGCAGCCCGACGTCGGCGATGGTCCCGTCGAGGAGCCGGACGGGTATCCACGGCTCGTCGAGCAGGTTGTACTCAGGGTTCTTCATTGACCCTGCACCTCCATTCCTTTTTCTGTGGAGTATGTGAATGTGTGTCCGCACAGGTCGCGCGTGAGGCGCTCCCCGCCGGGGGTTTTGTACATCGCGAGGATCAGTTCTCCCGCCAGGAACGGGTGCTCACGACACGCCCATTCCGCCGTAATGGGATCATCCCAGATGGCACCTGCAACTGCGTCCACCGCCTGGTCGACGCTCTGCCCGCGAGTGCGCAACGCCCACGGCGGCAGGGAGATACTCCACGAGCAGATGTCGGCGATGCGCCCTCGAGCGTTGTATTCGCCGACCTCAAGTTCTTCATCGTCGGTGGCCCCTCCGGTGAGGGGTGGCGGCACCGGGACGTTGCCCAGCTCGGGATCAATCGCGACGACGAGGACGGGAATCTGGTCTTCGCCCTCTCGCACCGCGGCGCGAGCTGCGGCAACTCCCGGTCCCTTGGTCTCCTCCCCCGTGGCGGCGTTTCCTTGGAGCTTCTCTTCGAGCTCGGGGGCCTGCCATCGTGGAAGATTCGCGCCGTCGAGGCACCACGTGCTCGCCCGCATCCGTGATTGCGCGGTGCTGCGTTCTCGTTCGTCGAGCGCGGTGTCGAAAGCACCGGCCCATTGAGCGGGTCCGACGGCTTCTACGTCGGAGTACGCCAGCGCGGTGAGCTTCGCGTAGTCGACGGGTTCACGGACCATAATCTCGCCACGATCCGCAAGAATTCCAAGGGTGCGCAGAACCGCGTGTCGCGGGTAGACGTGGTCTGTCCCTGTCGAGTAGGCCCACGGCACAGCAAAGAGGTCCTCCACCAGCACCAGGCATCGGGCCTTGCGCAGCCCCACAGGGCGATCCGCCCGCTCATGTCGATGCAGTCGCCCGATGCGTTGCAGGATCAGGTCCATGGGCGCGGGGTCCGTGAGCATGAGGTCGAAATCGACGTCGAGGCTCTGCTCGATGACCTGTGTTGCGACGACGACGTGACGCCGGGGACGCCGTCCGGCGTTCTTGCCGAAGAGCTCCAGCAACCGACGGTCACGCGCCGCACGCTCAGCTGCCAAGAAACGCGAGTGCAGCAGGGTCGTCTGCTCGCGTCCAAAGACAGCCTTCACCGCGTCATAGGTCTCCTGCGCCTCGCGGACGGTATTGCGAATAACGACGGCACATCCGCCATCAGCTAGCTCGCGGTCCAGCAGTTCCGCGATCTCCCGCGGGGATCCCACCGATGTCGGCACGATCCGCTTGGCTGCCTCAGCCTCGCCGTCAATCTCGTGGACGCGCACACCGGCGGAAGACACCGTCGAGATGACCGGATACCCGATCATGCCCTCGACCAACTGAGCGCCTTCGCCCGACGATCCACGGCCTCGTCGATAGGCGTCCAGAAGCGCGCGGCGACGCGCGGGCGGCAGGGTCGCAGACAGCAGGACGACGGGGATCCCGTACATGCCGAGCCACGTGAGGGCGGCCTCCAGGTAGGTCTCCATGTACTCGTCGGCGGCGTGCACCTCATCGATGACGACCACCTTGCCCATGAGCCCGAGATGGCGCACCAGCACGTGGCGCGACTTGAGAGCCGCGAGTAGTACCTGGTCGATCGTGCCGACCACGACAGGCGACAGGGTCGCGCGCCAGCGCTGCCCCATCCACCGGCTCGCGTGAAGACCCAGGTCCTCCTCGTCGTCGTGCACTTCGAGGGGACTCTGACCACTGTCGAGAAGCTTCATAAAGCTCTCGTTGAGGCTGTTCTTTCCGTGGGCCAGCTGGATGCCCAGCCGCTGCGGCTCATCGCCCAGGATGCTCGTGAGCCACGAGGTGACGCGCTCAAACATAGCGTTGGTCGTGGCCTGCGTGGGCAGCGCGACAAACACTCCCTGCAGACCGCGAGCACGCATCAGAACCTCAGCGGCTGCAAAAGCCAGCTCGGTCTTCCCGGACCCTGGCGGTGCCTCGACGATCATGAGATCCGGGTCTTCGGTAGAGGCGATCTCCACGGCCTTGCGCTGGGCGCAGGTCGGCCGGTACGAGGCCGGCCACCCGAAGCGACGCCGATAGAAGTCTGCGGTTGGTTCCCCGAGAGTGGCGGGTAGACGCATGGGGGCAGGAAACGCTGCTCGCTTCCATCCGCGCGCTGCCCGTTTGCCCTGTTGCCCGGCATCCAGCTCCGGGTAGAACCGAATCGCACATTCCTTATCTTCCTTGTCGGGGCGGGGGCGCAGCGGAAAGTAGTCCTCATTTGAGGCGAGCCAGTCCGCGATGACGAGCGCCGAGGCATAGGCGGAGGCGACGGCAATGGGGAGCTCAGGCAGCGCGGTTCCTGGCGCTTCGAGCGGAAAGCCGCTGCGCTTTGCCATCCACCGCAGAATCTCCACGCGAGCTTGCCCCCATCGAGGGTCGTCCTGCTCCGACCCCTCTTGTGTCCTGTATTGCTGGCGCGCGACGTTGACCGCACCCGCATCCGGGTAACGCCCGTGGTGAATTCCTACGAGGACCGCCCAATGAACGGCGCGCGCAGCGTCGCCTCCGCCGCGAACAATTGCCTCCTGAAACGCGAACTGACTGACGAGGCCGTGGGGAAGGAACGCTCGCTCTGCATAGTCTTTCTTTCGCATCACTACGAGGCCTTGGTGCCGAATCAGCTCGGCAAGGTCTTGGCGCTGACATGCGAAGCGGCAATCCACTTTTCCCACATCGTGCACCCCTGCTAGGAACACGAACGCCGCCCGTGCCTTCGCCTGGTCCCCTTCCCACACGGAGGCCATGAGACGACGATGATGCTCACTCACATAGTCATCAAAAAGATGCCCTGCAACATCTGCTGCATCCATCAGGTGCTGTACGACGGAGAGCCAACTGTCAGCGTTACCACTCTTCGCCCAAAAGCAACGGGCAAGGTCGGACAGATCCGAAGCCGTGAGGGCAGGCTGCGCGGCAGGAAAAACCGGCGGTGCCGCAACCGGACGAGGGGCGGTCGCCTCACTACCTTGTTTCTTTCGGGCCATCATCTCTACCTCGAGTAGATTTCGCTTCCTACGCAACCAAAACACGCTACGATGAGTGAGTCTGGTTACTCTGAAATTGTTGAGCCCAGCAGCCCCGACGGGGCAGCGATCACCCCGAGGGGTTGATAGGTACACGATAACATCAAAATTTGCCTTATACAACGCATGTTCGGCATAACGTCTTCGCTGCGCGAAGGAAAGAGCCCAACCATAGAAAAATCCCCGCTTTCGCGGGGAAAACGTCCTCCTGATGCATCGCATAGGTTCATCCCCATACAGGGAACACGGCAGCAACAGCCACCACACGCGCTCGCAGGACCTCACAAACGTATCACCCGCCCCACCCCCGCGCGCCATAACGGCACAAACCGCACGATCCTGAAAGAATAGGGGTATGTCGAATGAGTCGCGTGAAAACCTGCAGGGTACGGATAGCCAGGACGTGGCCGACCTGACGGTCGCCACGGGGCAGGCCGTCTCCGAGCCGACCGCCGCCGCGGTCGACGCTGCCGCCGAGGGGGCCACGGCCTCGTCAACGAACGAAACCCCGGCGCAACAGCCGCAGCAGACACAACCGCAGGCGCCCCAGCCCACGCAGGGTGAGGTCGTCATCGCGCCGCTGCCTGGGCACCTGCCGACGACCGAGCCTCGCCCTTGGTACCGGTCGCGTCGTTCCTTCGCAGCGAAGGGCCGTGGCGGCAAGGTCCTGGTCGCCGGCCTGGGCTTGACCTACACAGATGACGCGACCGGCGCGGTGCTCCTGGCAGACGTCGACATGGGTTTCCGGGCGCGCACGCTCAGCGCAATCCTGGACCCGAGTGGGCGCCGCGCACGCGCCCTCTTCCTGATTCTCGCGGGCCTCGAAGAGCCACACGCCGGTCGTATCGTCGCCGCGCCCTCGCGTTCGTGGGCGGCGCGCCTGGCGGGACGCATCGGATCGATTGCGCTGATCCGCACGGATACACCCCTCGACAACGCGCTGACGATCCGCCAGAACATCCTCGCTCCCCTGTCTGCCACAGGTTCCGTCGCCGACTGGGACAACCTCGTGGGCGCCCTCCAGGTGACGGGCCTCGCTCAACGCGTCGATCTGCGCCCCTCCGAACTCACCCGGTGGGCGCGGTTCAAGGCGCTCATCGCCCGCGCGATCGTGTCCGGCGCCGACGTGTTCCTCATCGAGGACCCCGTCTCCCTGCCCGCCGATGCGCGCGCCGAGTTCGAACCACTCCTACGCTCGCTCACCAACGCGGGCTGCGCTGTCGTCGTCTCAACAGCGTCCGCCGAGTTCGCCGCCTCCACGGACCGTGCGATTCTGCTCACGAACGGTCGGGTCGCCCTCGACGCGCCCGGCCCTTCGCAGGCCATCATCGCTGCTTCCCTCGAAGCCAACCCTGAGGATCCGAAGTCGATGCTCGCACTCCTTCCCCCCTCTCCTTCCGCCTTTGACGAGGTCGTGGCTGGCACCTCCACTCCCGTGACCGCCCCGGCTCCCTCCACTCAGGGTCCCGCAGCTGATGAGACTGCGCTCATGGCGCCGATCGGCGCCACTGACGCAGGGACCTCAGGCGAGGAGAACGCCGACGCGTCCGCGCGCGGCATCCCCACAGTCGACAACGAGGACTCCGCCCTGACCGAACCGGAGGTGTCCGACCTGGTTGTGCGCGCCCGCAAGATCCTCTCCGACCTGCCCGGCTCGATCGCCCCCCAGGAATAGCCCCCAGGAGTAGCCCCCAGGAATAGCCCCCAGGAGTAGCCCCCAGGAATAGCCCCCAGGAGTAGCACGACGAGTTACGTCGCTGGGCTGACAAGTAGCATACGGGTCACTGCGAGCCGTCTTTCTTCGTGAGAGACTAGGTGTATCAGGCGAGGCGACGCCTCGTTACCCCCGCACGCGCAGGAGCCCCCATGACCCAGCCCATTCCCCGTCCCGGGCAGTACCCGCCGCCCGCCGCACCCGAGCAGGCCGCGCCCGGTGCGCGCCACACTCCACAGCACGCGGCACCCGCCCCCGAGGCGCGCCCCAGCATCGGGACCCTCATCGCGTCCGTAACCAGCCAACTCTCCGGCATTGTGCGCGACGAAATCGAGCTCAACAAAACGAAGGCGCTCGCTTTCGCCGCCAAGAGCGCGAAGGGAGCGGTGCTCCTTGCGACGGCCGCGGTTTTCGCTCTCTTTCTGCTCGGCTGGACGCTTCACACGATTGAGGTTGCCCTGACCCTCGTCGTGCCCGCATGGGCGGCGTCGCTGATCGTCGTCGGGCTGCTCCTCCTAGTCGTGATCGTATTGGCCCTCGTCGGCGCAACCGCGCTCCGCAGCGCACAAAAGCACCGCCCGGACCCGGCCGCGTCGGTCGCCGCCACTAAGCAAGCCATCGAGAAGGGAATGGGCAAGTGAGCAACACCGTCGCCCCTCGCACCGTGACCGTCGGCGATTCCGCCGCCGCGCAGTCCTCCGGTGCGCGCACCGAAGCACAGATCGCCGCCGACTTGGAGCGCCAGCGCGCCGAACTCGCGGCCACAATCGATCAGCTCTACGAGCGCGTCCAACCCGCGGCGCTCGCACAGGAAGCGAAGGACGAAGCCACCGCCCGCTTCACGGCCATCAAGAAGTCCGCGTCACTGGCTCTGCAGGACGCTGTGGGCGGCAACACGGAGGCCCTCAAAAAGGTCGGCATCGTGGCACTGTCTGCGGTGGGCGCCCTCACCGTGATCGTTCTTCTCGCCACGCGTAAGCCCCGCCGCGCCCGCCGCCAGGCGCGCCGCATCGGACGTGAGGCCGCCTCGCAGACGCTCGCGGCTCTCGCAGCCGCGGACGAGGCCGTGGAAGCCTAACACCAACACCGTTCGTCCAACCGTTCCCCTCACCCGAACATCCCGTTTGTGCGAGGGGAACGCGCATATCCGCCCCACGCCCATTCGTAACACCGTTCACAGCACGGCTTTTAACGAGCGTGTTTCCGCCACTCTACGAGCCAGAAAGACGAACTTCCAGCTGCGCTGTGCGCGCAAAACACGGTCCAAGGTGAGGCAAAGGCCCGTCATTAGCTATGATGGTCCCACGAAACATTTTGAACACCCAGGGAACCGCTTGACGCGGACCCGAACGACGCGGAGGGGGTCGACGCCATGGGGCGCGGCCGTCAAAAGGCTAAGCAGATGAAAGTCGCTCGGAAGCTGAAGTACTTCAGCCCCGACACCGACCTACATGCACTTCAGCGAGAGCTGGCGGATGAGGACTCGTACACGGCGAACGACGCCGAGAACGAGTCCGAAGAGGACGATGCGATCGACGACGACCTCTATTCGAAATACGCCGACTTCGCGAATATTCCAGCAGAGGACGACGACATCGATCCGAAACAGCTGGATGAGTCCTTCTGGACAGGTGGTTCCTCCACTAAGTAAAGGCTCAGCCATCCGGCGGACCGCTCCCCGGCCCGCCGTTTTGGCGTGCCACAGCGAGTCCTGACCCGCGAGGCAATGCGCACGCAACTCGGCGACCCGAAACAGAGTGCCCCCGCAGCCGTGCACCCACCGCGCCCACGCCTCGTACCCCGCGCGCCGGAATGCCGCGCGCATCACCCCCGCCACGCAACAACGGGCGCCTCGTACCCCGCGCGCAGACGCACCCAACCGCTCAGGAACCCACGAGCAAAGCGGGGCCGAGGCCAGGGCCGAGGCCAGCGGCCCCGCCCCCGCACTCACGCGCAGCACAACGAAGAATCAGCCCACCCGGTACGTGCCGTGCAGCGCCACGGCACCAGCCTGCACGCCCTTCGTACCGGAGATGAGGCGCACGCCGGAGGCGTCGGCGCCCATGTCGTCGATCGACCCGAAGCCAGCCACGGTACCGTCGGCGCCGGCCGACGTGACGCAGCCCAGGACCCACGCGGCTACCCCGGCCTCGTTGACCGCAGCCAGGACCTCGGAGGCGACGGACTCGGAGACGACGGCGACCATGCCGACCCCCAGGTTCAGGGAATCCTCCATGCCCACCCAGGTGACGTCACCGCCGCGGCGCACCCAATCGAACACGGGGGGCACCATCCATGTGGAGCGGTCCACGGTTGCGACGACGCCCCTCGGTAGGACACGCGACAGGTTCGCGGCCAGACCGCCGCCGGTCACGTGCGAGTATGCGTGAATACCGCCGACGCCGAAGCGTTCGACCAGGTCCAGGCACAGGCGCGTGTACAGGCGCGTGGGCTCCAGGAGCTCCTCGCCGAGGGTGCGGCCGAACTCGGCCACGTGTGACTCCAGCGACGCGCCCACGCGGGCCACGACCGAGCGCACCAACGAATAGCCGTTGGAATGCAGACCGGAAGAGGCCATCGCGATGACGACGTCGCCGCCCGTCACGCGCTCAGGTCCCAGCAGCTTGGAGGCGTCCACGACGCCGGTCGCCGCGCCCGCAATGTCGTAGTCGTCGGGCTCCATGACGCCCGGGTGTTCGGCGGTCTCGCCGCCGATCAGGGGCGTGCCCGTGGCCTCGCAGGCCCGCGCGATGCCGGTGACGATGGAGGCGATGCGCTCGGGGACGACGTGCCCGCAGGCGATGTAGTCGGTCATGAGGACCGGGCGTGCGCCGATCACGACGATGTCGTCGACGACCATGCCCACCAGGTCCTGGCCGATCG
>ERZ773203.612-NODE-612-length-19662-cov-32.156067_pt1 | contig 19662 bp, 18 predicted proteins | sample MGYA00580529_ERZ773203 | MGnify/ENA primary metagenome ERZ773203 (study PRJEB29015, sample SAMEA2738176) | human oral metagenome | biome: human oral; feature: human-associated habitat; material: saliva | place: China | collected 2177 ... | reverse complement strand
TAGTAGCCTTTTACGTAGGAATCTATTATTGGTTGGTCGTATTCGTCTATTAGAATGACTACTTTTTTTCCATAATATTCATACAAATACTTCGTCAAGTTTAATAACGAATTTTTCCAATCTCCCTCATCATTTTCCAACCAAATATCCTCAAATTTCTTTAACTCCCTTTTATCTAAATTTTCCATTACAAATTTATGCTCATCATACGTATTCGAAATTACTGTTTTTATAGTTTTGATCCCATTCTCCCAGTCTTTCTCCCCATAATTTCTAAATGAAATCGAAATCACTGGATAATTACCCTGTTTTTCAAAATATTTACTTTTAGAAATATTCAAATTTTCGAATAATTTTCGATTTTCTTCTTTATTCTCTACATTAAAAAAATAGTTTAACATTGATATATTTAAGGTCTTTCCAAATCTTCTTGGACGAGTGAATAATTCTACTTTGAAACCTTCTTCTAAAATATTCTCAATAAAATTGGTTTTATCAACATAGTAGTAGTTATTTTCGATTATTTCTTTAAAATTCGATATCCCAATTGGTAACTTTTTTCTCTTGATTTTTTCCATAAAAAGTCCCCCTCAAATTTTTCTATTTTCTACGACCTCTTAACATTCCGCCACCTAAACCAGGGAATCCGCCACTATTAAACATTTTCATCATTTGTTTCATTTGCTCAAACTGTTTAATTAATTTGTTTATTTCGTTTACTGTAACTCCGCTTCCTTTGGCAATTCTAGCTTTTCTGCTTCCATTTTTCAAAATTTTTGGATCTCTTCTTTCTTGAACAGTCATAGAACAAATAATTGCTTCGACTTTTTTCATTTCTTTTTCAGCCATTCCCATGTCAATCATGCTTGTATCAACACCTGGTATCATCTTCATAATTCCAGCAATTGATCCCATTTTTCTGATCATTTTAAATTGTTTCAAGAAATCTTCAAAATCAAATTGATTTTTTCTAAATTTTTCTTCCATCTTTTTAGCTTCTTTTTCATCAATTGCTTCTTGTGCTTTTTCAACCAAAGAAACAACATCTCCCATTCCTAAAATTCTTGAAGCCAATCTATCTGGATGGAATGGTGCGATATCATCTAATTTTTCACCTTCACTTATGAATTTTATTGGTTTTCCAGCAACTTCTTTTACTGATAATGCGGCTCCACCACGAGTATCTCCATCTAATTTTGTAAGAACAACTCCCGTGATTTCCAATTCTTCATTAAACGATTTTGCCACATTTACAGCATCTTGCCCAGTCATTCCGTCTACAACTAACAATATTTCATGCGGTTTAACTTCCGATTTAATTTGTTGTAATTCCTTCATTAATTCTTCATCAATGTGCAATCTTCCAGCTGTATCCAAAATCACATAAGTTGCATGTTCTTCCTTCGCTGCCTCAATCCCTTTTCTACAAATTTCCAACGCATCTGTACTATCTTCAATCGTAAATGAAGGCACTTTTATCTGATCAGCCAACACTTTCAATTGTTTTTTCGCCGCAGGTCTGTAAACATCCGCTCCTATCAAAAATGGTTTCTCTCCTTTTGATTTCAAATGTTTTGCCAATTTCCCTGAAAAAGTAGTTTTCCCAGCTCCTTGAAGTCCACAAAGCATAATAATCGTAGGATTTTTATCAGCTTTAGCAATAGCTACATTTGTCCCACCTAAAACTTCTACTAATTCATCATTTACAATTTTTATAAATTGTTGAGTCGGATTTACACCGTTAATTACTTCTTCTCCCAACGCTTTTTCTCTAATTTTTGCAACAAAACTTTTAGCAACTGTATAGTTTACATCCGCTTCCAATAATGCTAATCTTACTTCCCGAAGTGCATCTTTCATATTTCCTTCAGTTAATTTTCCTTGACCACTTACCTTTTTAAATATATCTTTAAAACGGTCTCCTAATCCATTAAACATTAATTCACCTCATCATATCCAAAATCTTTTATTATTTTTTCTAAATTTTCTTTCGTAAAATTATTTTTTAAATTTTCTAATCTTTTTTTCAATTCTTTTTCTCTCTCAAATATTTTCAGCTTACTCTCATATTCCTCAAGTTGCTTAAAACCTCTTTTTATATTATCAAAAACTGCCTGTCTCGTAACTCCATACTTCTCCGCAATTTCTGTAAACGAACTATTTTCTTCCAAATACAACTCTAAATATTGCTTCTGTTTCTTTGAAAAAAGTTCACCATAATACAAAAAAAGCACCGAGTATCTCAAAAAATCTTCTAATTTGTCCATAATACCCTCATTATACAAGAAATCCATATCTATTGTCAATTTTGCTTTTTTTAGTCTTTTTTCTTAAAGAAACTTATTCAAAGTTACGTCAAAAATTCCTCGTGCAGTCACTCTAATCTCTGGAATAACTGGCAATGCTAAAAATGACAGATTAATAAATGGATCAATATTTGGATTAATTCCCATTTTTTTAGAATATTCCAACATTTTTTCTAATTTTTCATTGACTTTTTCACTTGGTTCGTCACTTATAAGGCCCATTATTACAAGTGGTAATGTATCTACAACTTTTCCATTTTCCACAATTGTGTATCCACCTTGTTTTTCAGCCAATTCCTTCACAGCAATTTCAATATCCCTGTCGTTATCTCCTACAACCACGATATTATGTGAATCATGAGCCACTGTTGACGCAATCGCACCATTTTTTATACCAAATCCTTTTAACACTCCAACCCCAATTTTACCAGTATTTTTATGTCTTTCCACAACCACAAGTTTATTATATTCCTTATTTGGCACAAATTTATTCTCTCTTGCTGGAATTTTCTTGCAAACTTTTTTCGTAACAATTTGCCCTTCTATAATCTCAATCACTGGAAATTCAGTATTTTCATCTTCCAACTCAATATCAATTTTTTTTGCATCAAAATCTTTTACATGAACCGTTTTTTTCAAATGCTCTGGACATTCAGGAAATTCAATTTCCTTTTTAAAAATCTCATTTACATCTTGTCCTTCAAAATACACATTTTCAATTTCAACTTTTTTAAAATCCTTCAATACCACAAAATCCGCTTTAAATCCAGGTGCAATCGCTCCTATTTCTCTATCTTTTCTAATAGCCTGTGCAGCTTGAATTGTCGCCATTTTATACGCTTTTATCGGTTCTAGCCCAATACTAATCGCCTTTCTAATATTATAGCAAATATGCCCTTCTCTATAAATTTCCTCCACATGCTTGTCATCTGTACAAAAACAATATCTCTCTGTAGAAGCCTTATTTGCAACAATTCCCGACACAATCGCCTCTAAATTTCTTGCTGCACTTCCTTCTCTAATCAATACATACAATCCATTTTCAATCTGTTTTTTTGCATATTCGTAAGTACAAGCCTCGTGATCATTTTTTATCCCTGCCAAAGAATACGCCGCCAATTCTTCATCTGTCAAAGCTGGAGAATGTCCATCAATATTCATTTCCTTAAACATTTCTAGTTTTTCCATCATGTTTTTTTCGCCATTTAAAACAGCATTTGTGTCCATAACTTCTGCTAATCCCAAAACTCTTGGATTGGAAAGGTATCTCTCCATTGTTTCTGCCAACAAAGTTGCACCATTATCTTCAAATGAAACAGCTGGAACGCAAGACGGTATCATCACAAACACATTTGCAGGAACATTTTCAGTTTGGTCAATAATATAATCAATCCCATCTGTCCCTGATACATTCGCAACTTCATGAGGATCCACAATAAAAGTTGTAGTCCCTGCTTTTACTGCCGCCTTCAAAAACTCAATCGGTCTCACCATCGTAGACTCCAAATGTAAATGACTATCCACAAATCCTGGAACAACATACTTCCCAGTGATATCTATTTCTTCTTTTCCCGAATACTCACCAATTCCAACAATAATCCCGTCACTAATCGCAATATCCGCTTTTACTATTTCTTCTGTAAAAACATTCAAAACAAATCCATTTTTAAAAACTTTATCCGCTTTTTCCAATTTTCTAGCTATTTTTGAATATTTTAAATAATTTTTATAATTCATTATTTCCCTTTCTTTTGGTTAGTTACAAAAAATATACCCTCATCATGAGATATTTTCTCATTGTAAAATTTTATCTCGTGTTATCTCGTGTTGCTGGTATTCTTTTCGGGATTATCCACTCACTTTCTTTTCCTTGCGTATAATTTTTTATAAACTCATCTTTAAATTCCTTAAATCTACCTTCTTTTATAGCTTCTCTCGAATCATTCATCAATTTTATTAAAAAGTGCAAATTATGATAAGTCGCTAATCTTTGCCCTAAAATTTCCTTCGCTTTGAATAAATGCCTAATATACCCTCTTGTATAATTTTTACAAGCGTAACAGTCACACCCCTCATCCAAAGGTCTGTCATCCAATTCATAAGCCTTATTTTTTATAACTAAACGTCCATATTTTGTAAATACTGTTCCATGTCTCCCAATTCTTGTCGGTTGCACACAATCCATCATATCAATCCCAGATTCAACCGCTTCAAGCATATCCAATGGTTCTCCCACTCCCATCAAATATCTTGGTTTATTCTCAGGTAATTTTGGCGTAATATATTCTAAAATTCTATACATATCTTCTCGTGGCTCTCCAACTGCAAGCCCTCCCAAAGCATATCCTGCAAAATCCTCATCATATCGGGAAAGTTCCTCAAAACTTTTATCTCTCAAATCTTCATAAATTCCACCTTGAACTATCGCAAATAATCCTTGTCTGTCCTTATTTTTATTCGCATCAATACATCTTTTAGCCCATCTTGTAGTTCTTTCAATCGAAGGAATCAAATATTCTCTCGAAGACATTCCTGGAGGACACTCATCCAACACCATCATGATGTCACTTCCTAAATTATTCTGAATTGAAATTGATTTTTCAGGCGACAAAAAATGTTTCGATCCATCCAAATGCGATCTAAAATGCACTCCCTCTTCCTTTATTCTTCTCAACGAACCCAAACTAAATACTTGAAATCCTCCACTGTCAGTCAATATTGGTCTATCCCATCTCATAAATTTGTGTAATCCTCCAAAATCATCTACTAAATCATCTCCTGGATTCAAATACAAATGATAAGTGTTTCCTAAAATTATTTGTGAGTTAATCTCCTCTAACTCTTCTTTTGTCATTGCTTTTACTGTCGCTTGCGTTCCAACTGGCATAAATACAGGCGTTTCGATTTTCCCATGTGGTGTTTCAATTACACCTGCTCTAGCATTGCCATCTTTTACTTCAAGCGTATATTTTATTGGTTTATTCATATTTTTCCTCTCTTATTTATTTTTTCTTTTTATAATGATAAAAAAAGTTGTAATTACAAAGGTTTTTTTGCTGGAATCCCAGTTTTTCTAGGGTATTTCTCATGCGTCTTCTTATTCTTCACAATTTCCAAAATTATTCTCTCGTCACCACATTTTGGTAAATTAAATTTATGAATTTCTTCAATTGTCGATCCCAACAGTTTCAACGCATTTCCAGACTCTTCAACCTCATTCAAATTCAATTTTTGTGGCAAAAATCTTCCATTAATTTTAATAAATGGAATCATGTACTCTAAAATTATTCTCAAATTAGCAACTCCTCTACAAAGTGCCACATCAAATGTCTCTCTCTTACCTTTAATCAATTCTTCAGCTCTCTCAAAACTAGTTTTCACATTTTCCAATCCTAATTTTTCAATAACTTCATTTATAAATTCTATTTTTTTTCTAACAGAATCCACTAACAAAAAGTTTTTTTCTGGATAAAAAATCGCAAGAACCAATCCTGGAAATCCAGCTCCCGTCCCAACATCAATAAACGATTTTTCCTCATCTTTAATAACTTTCGTCAACAATAACGAATCTATAAAATGTTTCTCAAGCATTCCTTCTTTATCCCTAATCGCCGTCAAATTCATAACTTGATTTTTTTCATACAACAATTCCAAAAAATCCAGCATTTTCCCTTTTGCTTCATCATTCACTTCAATACTTGATTTTGTAAGTAATTCTTCAAAATATTTTTTTTCATTTTCCATAATTTTTCTCTTCATTTTCTCTTTTCTTTTATTTTTATATATTTTCTAATCTAAACTACTTTAAATAAATATAATTTATTTTCTATTTACACAAAATTTTTACTCTATTTATTTATCTGTTTCCAACTAAAAATTTTTTTAAAATTCCTATTTCAAAACTCCATCCAAATACATCAATAAAACCGAAATATCTGCTGGCGTTACTCCAGACATTCTCGACGCCTGACCAACATTGTAAGGTCTACCTTCCTTCAATCTTTGTTTAGCCTCACGCGTAATCCCTTTCATCGCATCATAATCAAAATCTTTTGGAATTTGTTTATCATCAAGTTTCTTATGTTTTTCCATCACTTGCATCGCCTTCGCAATGTAACCTTCATATTTAACTTGCACTTCAATTTGATATTCAGTTTCCGCATCAAATGTCAACTGAGGTCCATTTTCAATAACTTCTGCAATATATTTAATATCTTCGTAAGTTACTTTCGGTCTTCTCAAAATTTCCTTCAAAGTAGTTCCGCTTTTCAACGATTCACCATATTTTTCCAAAACTTCAACTAATCTTTTATTACTAGTTCCCAATTTCGTATCTTCCAGTTTTACAATTGTTTCTTCAACATTTTTCTTTTTCTCTAAAACTTTATCGTAATATTTCTTATCCAACAATCCAATTTTATAACCTTTTTCTGACAAACGAATATCCGCATTATCCTCACGTAAAATCAAACGATACTCAGATCTTGCTGTAAACATTCTATATGGTTCAAATAATTCTTTATTAATTAAATCATCAATCATTGTTCCTATATACGAAGTTTCTCTATCTAAAATCAACGGTTCCTCACCTTTTACCTTCAAAGCCGCATTTATCCCAGCAATAATACCTTGTGCCGCAGCTTCTTCATAACCACTTGTCCCATTAACTTGTCCTGCCAAGAAAAGTCCTTTAACTTTTCGTGTCTCAAGCGTATAATCAAGCTCACTTGGATCAACAATGTCATATTCAACCGCATATCCATATCTCATAATATGTGCATTTTCCAAACCTTCAATCGTATTCACAATTTTTTGCTGATATTCTGCAGGATAACTCGTAGAAAGTCCACTAATATACACTTCCGTAGTCTCAAACCCTTCTGGCTCTAAAAACAAATGGTGACTATCCTTATCATTAAATTTTACAACTTTATCTTCAATCGAAGGACAATATCTCGGACCAGTACTCGCAATACTTCCATTATACATCGGTGCCTTATCTAAATTTCCCAATATTATTTCATGCGTCTTAGCATTCGTTCTAGTCAAATAGCAAGATAATTGTGGCTTTTCAGTAACTTCCTCATCAGACGTTCTCATTGAAAATTTCAATGGAATCCCAGTAATTCCAGGTTGTTCCTCTAATTTTTCCAAGTCCAATGTACGAATATCTAATCTAGGCGGTGTCCCTGTTTTGAATCTTCCCATTTTAAATCCTAATTTTTCCAACGAACCTGTCAAATCATCAGCTGACAATTCTCCCATTCTTCCACCTTTTACTCTCTTATCTCCAATATACAACAATCCTCGCAAAAAAGTCCCTGAAGCAATTACAACAGCCTTCGCTGAAAATTCCATTCCAGTTTTCGTTTTAATTCCTCTAATTTCTCCATTTTCAACAACTAATTCTGTTACAATGTCTTGAACCGTATCCAAGTTTTCTTGTGCTTCAACAGTTTTCTTCATTTCCCTCGCATAAATTTTTCTATCAGCTTGTGCCCGTAAAGACCTTACTGCTGGACCTTTCTTTGTATTCAAAATTCTCATTTGAACAAAACTTTTGTCCATATTTCTTCCCATTTCTCCACCAAGAGCGTCAACTTCCTTCGCCAAATGACTTTTCGCTGGCCCTCCAACTGATGGATTACAAGACATCACACCAATATTATCAAGTGTTATTGTAAAAACGGCTGTTTTCAATCCTAATCTCGCTGAAGCCAAAGCCGAGCGTATCGAATTTCTGCAACGCGTTACCGATGAATTGTTGAGATAAAGTTTTAACGGAAATAAGTGTTTGGATAAATAAAAAGGCCATCTGAAAATTTCAGACGGCCTTTTGTTGAAGCATAACCAAATTTACCTTTCAACCGGTATCGCTACCTTAGCGAGAAAGAGACGGTGCTTTTCGCGGCGGATTGATCATGAGAAGAACGGCTTCTTCAATTTTTTTGTCCTCCCGATCATGGAGCTCTACCGGAAATTTCAGACGCAACACTGCAACAATAGCGCCAACCGATAAGCCTGCATCATTAAGCAACTCAATTTCTTTAAGTACCGGTGCGGAAAGGTTTAACATGGTTTCTCCTTAAGATTTGATACTTAGCCCACTTTATCCCCGGGCTGTGCGCCTGCGTCAACGTCGAGGAGCTTCAGTTTGCCCTCTGCCGTGGCGGCGGAGAGGATCATGCCTTCGGATACGCCGAATTTTGCCATTTTGCGCGGGGCGAAGTTGGCGACGGCGATGACCATGCGGCCGTTCAATTCGGCAGGATTTGGGTAAGACGCGGCGATACCGGAGAAGATGATGCGTTTTTCAAAACCGAAATCGAGGTCGAATTTCAAGAGTTTGGTGCTGCCTTCGACGGCTTCGCAGTTCAATACTTTGGCGACGCGCATGTCGATTTTCATAAAGTCGTCGAAGCTGGCCTGTTCGGCGACTTTTTCGTATTTGCTCTCTTCGGCGGCAGGCGCGGCTGCGGCGGCGATGCTTTGTTTGTTGGCTTCGATTAAATCGTCCACTTGTTTTTGCTCCACTCGTTGCATGAGGTGTTCGTATTTGTTGATGGCGTGTTCGCCCAGGGTTTCGCGTGTGTTTGCCCAAGTGATGGCTTCCAAATTCAGGAATTTGGCGGCGTTTTCGGCCACTTTCGGCAATACGGGGGCGAGGTAGGCGGTCAGCATGGTGAAGGCGTTGATGAGTTCGCTGCATACTTCGTGCAGGCGTTCGTCTTGGCCTTCTTGTTTGGCGAGTTCCCACGGTTTGTTGGCATCAACGTATTCGTTGACGGCGTCCGCCAATGCCATGATGTCGCGCAGGGCGCGGGCGTATTCGCGGTTTTCGTATTGCTCGGCGATGGTGTCGCTTTCGGCAGCGAGTTTTGCCAGCAATGCGCTGCCTGAAACGTCTTTCAGACGGCCTTCAAAGCGTTTGGCGATGAAACCTGAGGCGCGGGCGGCGATGTTGACGTATTTGCCGACAAGGTCGCTGTTTACGCGGCTGATAAAGTCTTGCAGGTTCAAATCGATGTCTTCGATTTTGCTATTGAGTTTGGCGGCGATGTAGTAGCGCATCCACTCGGGGTTCAGGCCTTGTTCCAGATAGGATTTGGCAGTGATGAAGGTGCCGCGCGATTTGGACATTTTTTGTCCGTCTACGGTCAAAAAGCCGTGTGCGTACACGCCGGTCGGGGCGCGGTGGCCGGAAAAATGCAGCATAGCGGGCCAGAACAGGGCGTGGAAATAGAGGATGTCTTTGCCGATGAAGTGGTACATCTCGGTTTGGCTGTCGGCTTTGAAGTATTCGTCAAAATCGATGCCGATGCGGTCGCACAGGTTTTTAAACGAGGCCATGTAGCCGACGGGCGCGTCCAGCCAGACGTAGAAGTATTTGCCCGGCGCGTCGGGGATTTCAAAACCGAAATACGGCGCGTCGCGGGAAATGTCCCAGTCGGACAGGGTGGTTTCTTCGCCTTCGCCCAGCCATTCTTTCATTTTGTTGAGGGCTTCTGGTTGCAGATGGGGCTTGCCGTCGTGCGGATTGTTGCCGGAAGTCCATGCTTTGAGGAAGTCGACGCATTCGCCGAGTTTGAAGAAGAAGTGTTCGGATTCGCGCAATTCGGGTTTGGCACCGGATACGGCGGAATACGGGTTAATCAGTTCGGTCGGGGAATAGGTCGTGCCGCAGACTTCGCAGTTGTCGCCGTATTGGTCTTGGGCGTGGCATTTGGGGCATTCGCCTTTGACGAAGCGGTCGGGCAGGAACATTTGTTTTTCGGGGTCGAAAAGCTGCTCGATGACGCGGCTCTCAATCTTACCGTTGGCTTTCAGCGCGCGGTAAATGTCTTGGGAAAACTGTTTGTTTTCAGGGGAATGGGTGCTGTAATAATTGTCGTAGCCGATGAAAAAGCCGGTGAAGTCGGCGAGATGTTCTTTGCGTACTTTGGCAATCATGTCTTCGGGCGCGATGCCTTGTTTTTGCGCGGCAAGCATCACGGGCGTGCCGTGGGTGTCATCGGCGCAGCAGTAGTAGCATTCGTGGCCGCGTAGTTTTTGGAAGCGTACCCAAACGTCGGTTTGGATGTGTTCGACCATGTGGCCGAGGTGGATGCTGCCGTTGGCATACGGCAGCGCGGAAGTGACAAGGATTTTGCGTGTCATGGTTTGTGCTTTTAAAAACAATGGATAAAGATGTCGGGAATTATACCGCAAAACAATACGCAAAGGCCGTCTGAAACCCGATTGCCGGTGTTTCAGACGGCCTTTTGAGATGTTATAGAAAGGTTTTGTTACCCGATACTTATCCCACGCGATTGAGATTGCGCTGTTTTAGAAATTCTGCGATGGTTGTCAATAAAAATGCTGTAAACCATAAATACAATCCTAATCCGTAAGTTGGTTTTTCATGCCCTCCCGCTTCATTCACAATTCCTTCGTTTAAGGTAAATGTAAGTAGCGCCACAATCCATAATAAGCCATGCAAAGTAAAGATAAGTTTTTTTGCTTGAGATCGGATAAGAGATATGAATATTAAAATGAACCAAATATAATTTGCATAAACAGCAAAATATCCAATGTGGCCTAAACCAGGTCCAAATATTGTTCCAATAATGAGAACAAAGAATCCCTCATATTGTCCTTCTTTTCCGAAAGTAAATACATTTTGAAATAAGGAACAAATCCAAATGAAAATGGCAACAAAGAAACATAGTTTATGGCCATAATGGGTTATCCGTTTCTTTGTCGTGTGTGATGAACTGTTCATAATGAATATTGATTATATGGAAGATTAGTAGTGAATAATCATTAGGTTTACTACTGCTTTAATGATGCTTTTTGTATCAACCAGATTAATTTTGAGAAGATTGGACGGTAGGTTTTCTGAGTGGTTACTAATCGAAAAATCCTATTTCTTATCTTGTTACCTGCTTTTTATTTCACAAGTAGATAGGCCGTCTGAAAACAAGCATAGCGAGTTTGCTAGATTTTGTTTTCAGACGGCCTTTTATTTATCGGCTACGTATGGGATTAACCGCGTACGCGTTCGATTTTTGCGCCTACGCCGCCGAGTTTTTTCTCGATGTATTCATAGCCGCGGTCGAGGTGGTAGATGCGTTCGACGATGGTTTCGCCATCTGCGACCAAGCCGGCCATGACGAGGCTGGCGGAGGCGCGCAGGTCGGTTGCCATCACGACGGCGCCGGAGAGTTTTTCCACGCCTTTGATGTAGGCGGTGTTGCCTTCGGTGGTGATGTCTGCGCCCATGCGGTTGAGTTCGGGAACGTGCATGAAGCGGTTTTCAAAAATGGTTTCCACCACGCGGCTGCTGCCTTCGGCAATGGCATTCATGGCCATAAACTGCGCCTGCATGTCGGTTGGGAAGCCTGGGTGGACGACGGTGCGGATGTCCACGGCTTTGGGACGTTGCTGCATGTCGATGGAGATCCAGTTGTCGCCTGCTTCGATGATGGCGCCTGCTTCGGTCAATTTGTTTAACACGACTTCCATGGTTTTGGGGGCGGCATTGCGCAGGACGACTTTGCCGCCGGTCATGGCGACGGCGCAGAGGAAGGTGCCGGCTTCAATGCGGTCGGGAACGACGCTGTGTTCGCAGCCGTGCAGCTCTTTTACGCCTTCGATGGTCATGGTTGCTGTACCGATGCCGCTGATTTTTGCGCCCATTTTAACGAGGCATTCGGCCAAATCGACGACTTCGGGCTCGATGGCGCAGTTTTCGAGGATGGTGGTGCCTTCGGCAAGCGTGGCCGCCATCAGCAGGTTTTCGGTACCGCCTACGGTCACGACGTCCATGGTGACGCGCGTGCCTTTCAGACGGCCTTTGGCTTTGACGTAACCGTGTTCGATGGTAATTTCCGCACCCATGGTTTCGAGGCCTTTGAGGTGTTGGTCAACCGGGCGCGAACCGATGGCGCAGCCGCCGGGCAGGCTGACTTGGGCTTCGCCGAAGCGGGCGAGGGTCGGGCCCAAAACCAAGATGGATGCGCGCATGGTTTTCACCAGCTCGTAAGGTGCGCAGGTGTTGTTGACAGTGCCGCCGTTGATTTCAAATTCGGAGATGTTGTCGGTCAAAACGCGTGCGCCCATGCCTTGCAGCAGTTTTTGGGTGGTTTTGACGTCGGCGAGCATGGGTACGTTTTTCAGGCGTAAAGTGCCGGAAGTCAGCAGGCCGGCACACATCAGCGGCAGGGCGGCGTTTTTTGCGCCGGATACGATGATTTCGCCGTTGAGGGGGCCGTTGGCAGAGATTTTGAGTTTGTCCACAGGATGTCTTTCGTTATTTGTCTGCACGGCTTATGCCGCACAAATGAAATGAGATGGATAATAAACCATCAATTATAAGGGATTATGCCCTTGCTGTTAGATTTGGCAGTATTAAATTTTCACAAGGTTTGTTTAAGTTGCGAAAGGATAAGATTTCAGGCCGTCTGAATGGTTCAGACGGCCTGTTTGCCAAGGCTTATTTTTTAGCTTTGAAGCCTAAGAGGTGTTGCGTGGTGGCCAGCCATGCGCCGAATACGCCCAGCGCGATGACGAAGCCGAATACCAGCGACACTTCGCTAAATGTGAAGAAACGCCAGCCGATGTTCAGACCGTAGGGTTTGAAAATCGCGTCCACCAGCGGCCGTACTTCGGCCAGCAGCCAAGCCGACAAGCCCAGGCTGACGGCGGCGGAGAAAATACTCTGCCACATTGCCTGATAAAGGAAAGGGCGGCGGATGAAGGAAGCGGGCGCACCCAACAGCTTGGTGATCTCCAACTCTTCCTTGCGGCTGAGGATTTGCAGGCGGATGGTGTTGTGTGCCACCAAGACAAAGGCCATGCCCAAAGTCAGCGAGAGGAACCACAAAATCTTGCGGATAAATTCGTTAATACGATAAAGGGTCTGTACCCATTCGGTATCCATGGTTGCCGATTCGACGCGTGGCAGTTTGGTAATGTCTTTATAGATAGCCTGCATCTGATCCGGAGAAGTGGCAGGGTCGGGCGTAACGATAAAGACATCGGGCAACGGGTTGCCATCGAGCATGGAAACGAGGTTTTGGTCGAGATTGGTCTGCAATTCTTCCAAACCTTCCTGCTTGCTGATAAAGCGGACTTTATCGATACGGCTGTCGCGTTGGAGCAGGTTTTTCACCGTATCGGCATCAGAACCTGCCGCATCGGTGTCCATATAAACCGTAATCTGCGGCGACTCGTTGAGTTTGCCCAACACGCTTTGACCGCTTTGAATACCCAAATACATAAACAGCGGCAAGGTCATGGCAACGGCAAGCATGAGAAGGGTCAGCAGCGTGCCGATGGGTTGGCGCAGAAGCTCTTTGAGCGCAGTACGCGCCGATTCGACGTGTAACGAGATGTAGTGAATCATGCTCATGCGAGGCGTCCTTTCTGCAGGCGCAAGACGCGGTGGCCGTAATCCGCCATCAGCGTTTCATCGTGCGCCGCAACGATCACGGTCGTGCCTGCTTCATGGAAGGTTTTGAACAATTCCATAATATCCAGCGCATAGGCGCGGTCAAGGCTGGCGGACGGCTCGTCGGCAATCAGCAGGCTGGGTTGGTGAACCACTGCGCGCGCGATGCACAAACGCTGTTGTTCGCCGCCGGACAAAGTGATGGGCATATCGTTTTCACGGCCTTTCAAGCCGACTTTCTCAATCGCAATACGCGCGCGCTCTTCCGCTTTGCGCGGCTGGTAGCCGCTAATTCGCAAAGGTAGGATAACGTTTTGCAATACATTGCGGTCGTAGAGGATTTTGTGGTCTTGGAAGACAATGCCGATATGTTGGCGCATAAAGCCGATCTGATTGTCGCTCAAGGTGCCGAGGTCTTGATTGTTAAACCAAACCTTGCCTTTGGTAGGCTTGGTAATGCCTGAAATCAGCTTCAAAATGGTGGATTTGCCCGAGCCCGAATGGCCGGCGATAAAAATCATCTCACCTTTGTTAATCTGGAAACTGACATTTTTCAGGGCTTCGAAACCGCCGGGATAGGTTTTGGAAACTTGTTCGAAACGGATCATGGGTTTTCCTGAAAATAGGGATTCAGACGGCCGGCGTCATCGCTAGGGCAACATGCCGTCTGAAAAAATGGGGTTATTCACAGATTATAAATATTTCGGCTGCTTTTTGATAGTGAAACCCCGGTTCTGTCTGTGGATACACTGCCGGTTTGCAACACAAAGCAATATGGTTTGAAATAAAGGCCGTCTGAACGGTTGGGTTTCAGACGGCCTCGGTATCAGCGCAGGGTAAGCACCCTATCCGCTGTTTTATTTACATTTGGTTTTGGCTAAATTCACGGCGGCAGTCAGGCTTTTTTCGTTGACTTCGCCGGTGATGGTTTGTTTGTAGCCGCATTTCGGCGCTTCGACGACTGTGAAGGGTAATACGCCGACGTTGTTGCCGTGGGCTTTCATGAAGTTGCGGCTGTTGGCGCCGGTGTAACGCCAAATTGGGTAGCTGACCGGCGTTTGTTTCAGGAACTTGCCGATGTTGTCGGTTGTATCCAGCGCGATGCCGACCATATCGACGCTGCCTTTTTTCTGAGCTTTGTACCATGCCGACATGGCGGGCATTTCTTTACGGCAGGGGCCGCACCAGGTTGCCCAAAGGTTGACCACGCGTACGGGGGCTTTGAGTGATTCCAGGCTTTGCGGTTTGTTGTCCTGCCAACCTGCTGTTTCATCGGCGGCAAAGGCCGGTGCAGCGGTAAAAACGGCGGCGGACAAGAGAAGGGCGGTTAAGGCTTTCATGGTTGTATCCTTGAGGTTGCCAATCGAAATTGGGTTTATTGTAAAACGGTTTGGTGGGTATGCCTACCGATTCATATCAAGATATCAAGTAAAAAGTTTGAGTAAAAATCAGTTGCAGACGATAATAACCGCCATCATTGAATGATTTTGAAATAATACGGAGACTTTCATGCCGTCTGAATTCACACTTTATCACAACCCTCGTTGCAGCAAATCGCGTGCTGCGCTAGCTTTGCTCGAAGAAAAAGGCGTTGCCGCCGACGTAGTCAAATATCTGGATACCGCGCCTGATTTGGCGACTTTGCAGGATATGTTTGCCAAACTCGGTATCGAATCGGTGCGCGGCATGATGCGCACGAAAGACGATTTGTACAAAGAATTGGGTTTGGACAATCCCGATTTGGATAATGCCGCCCTGCTTCAGGCAATCGCCGAACACCCTGCCCTGCTTGAGCGTCCCGTTTTGGTAACGCCTACGCGTGCAGCCATCGGCCGTCCGTTGGAAAACATTGCCGCCCTACTCGGCTGATGGGGTTGGATAAGGCCATCTGAAGATGATTTCCCTGCTTAAAAGCCGCAATGGCCTGCGATATTACCTGTTTCGCGGCCTTGCTTTGAGCGTTTTGCTGGTGTGCGGTATTTTTTTGGCCGGCACATGGCAGATTTACCGGACAGGTTTACAAACCTTGCCGAAGGACGTTCATGCCGATGCGGCGGTGGTGTTGGGTGCGGCGGCGTGGGACAAACGCCCGTCGCCGGTATTCCGTGAGCGCATCAACCACGCCATCACGCTCTACCAAAGCCATCGGGTCGGCAAAATCATTTTCACCGGCGGTACACCCAAAAAAGGATTTATGACCGAAGCCGAAGTAGGGCGCCGATACGCACTCAAGCAGGGCATACCGGCGCACAATATCCTGTTTGAAAACACGTCGCGCAACACTTACGAAAACCTGCGCAATATCGTCCCCATCATGCACGCCAACGGAGTCGGCAGCATTATCGTTGTCAGCGACCCGTATCATTTGGCTCGCGCCGAAGAAATGGCCGCCGATTTGGGCTTGTCAGACGCGCAGTTCTCTGCCACACCGACCACGCGCTTTGATGAGCGCAGCAAGAAAGCCAAGTTCCTGATGCAGGAGAGCTATTCTTTGTTTCTCTACCGTATCGGCAAATGGAGCGATGCGGTTTGGAATTGGATAAGCAGTTGAGCCTTCGGTAATCCATGTAAAAGGCCGTCTGAATCCTTTTAGGTTTCAGACGGTCTAAATGTATGCTTACTTATTGATATTGATTTGCAGCTATACTGCCAAAAATGACTACAGCCAGCACCAGATAAATTGCCATTAAGATGGCAAACAGAATCAAGGTAGCCTTGAAATAATTGGCTTTATTCGGATTGGTGTTTGAGCTGAATGCCCATACAAGCATCATAACTATATTGACTAGCGGAATCATCAAAATCAAGTTTGTTAGCAACCATTCTTTGATGCTGACGACCGGAGCCTGAGGCTGGTCGATTTGGTTTTGTCCGTTCATACGTACCCAGTAATTTTGTTGAAAGAACAGTAATTATACTCATTAAATCTTTATCGGCATAGCATGTTCAGGCCGTCTGAATCTTCAGACGGCCTGAGCCTATGATTTTTGCAGCCGCTATTTCAATTGGATGTAAAACGTACCGTCCGGCACGACGGGCAGGTATTTGCGGTAGAAGTCCAGATAGGTCTTGTTTGGGTCTATGTCGGCAAACTGCTGCGGATACAGGGTTTTGGCGATAAATTGCGCGCTGGCCAAATCGGCGAGCGAGCGGGAGGCGGTGTGGTAGATGCCGTAAACGCGTTTGTTTTTGACGGCAGGAATGTCTGCCCAGCCTTTGCGTTTGACAAATCCGGCCAGGCGGCGTTGCGCATCGGCCTGGCTGATGCCTATGCCCATCGCCATAATGTCAGGCTTGTCTTTATGACCGTTTTCCGTCCCCGAAATGACGATGACGTCGGGTTTGGCCGTCAGGAATTTTTCAGGGTTTATCGGTCCCCAGTTTTTAACGTAAGGCGCGGCGATATTGTTGCCGCCTGCTGTGTCGGCAATCGCGCCCCACATATCTTTGCCGAAGGTGTAGCTGTATTCGGACGGGCCTTTGTCGCCGAACTCGATATAGATTTTCGGTTTGGACTGCTTGGCGCGTGCGACGCGTTTTTTGATGTCGGCAATGCCTCGGGCGTATTCGGCGGCAATTTTTTGGGCGCGCGCCTGCGTACCGTTGAGTTCGCCGAAAATTTCCGCACTGCGCGTGTGCCGCGCGACGGTTTCGGCGTTGAAATCGACCACGACGACGGGTATGCCTGCCGCTTTAATGCGCGACAGATGGGTGGCGATGGCCTTATACTGCCAGTCGGCCAGAATCAATACGTCCGGCTTGAGCGCGAGCGTTTTCTCCAGTGAAAACGTGCCGGTGTTGATGTTGCCGATGTCCGCAATGTTTTGCAGCGTAGGCAGCTTCTGTTTGAACATCGCCCAGCTGCCGGGATTGAATTTCTCCCAAAACTCACGCGAAATGCCGATGACGTTTTTAAATTTGTCCGCGCCCGTTACCGCGATATAGTCGGGGTAGTAAAACGCCAAAACCGCGCGTTTGACAGGGACATCGACTTTGACTTCGCGTCCCAATACGTCTTTGATAGTTTTGATTTCGGCTTGGGCAAAAAGGGGCAGGAGGGCGAGGGCGGCAAATAAAGCGCGTTTGTTCATGAACGGATCCTTTAAAAAAAATAATTATCATTATATTTGATTTGTTTTCAGGAGAAAAGTTCCCAGACGGTCCTTCTGCGCCGACATTATTTTCAGACGGCCTTACATTGTTTAAACCACGCTGAAAAAGTAAAATAACTGTTTTCAAAGATTTTGGAGCCATCATGACCGTCAAAACCCGTTTCGCCCCCAGCCCCACCGGCTACCTGCACATCGGCGGCGTACGCACCGCCCTGTTCTCATGGGCGTTTGCCCGCCATCATAAAGGCGAATTCTTATTGCGTATCGAAGACACCGACTTGGCGCGCTCTACTGCCGAATCCGTCAACATTATCCTCGACGGCATGAAATGGGTCGGCCTGAACTACGACAACGCCGACAACGTCGTTTACCAAACCCGCCGTTTCGACCGCTACAAAGAAGTCATCGCCGAACTCTTGGAAAAAGGCCATGCCTACTTTTGCGATAGCGTAAGTGAGACAAATCTAGAAATATCCGCACTTAAAGAGTTTTGGGATATCTTCTCACATAAAATGTTTAAAACCCCAAAAGCGCAAACTCATATCTATAAATTTAGGCAGGTTGATAACGTAAATTTAGCAGCTATCTTGGGCTTTGGCTATGCAAGTGACGGAGTAAAGGTCTATCATGAGGGCAAAGAGCTAGAGGGCGCAAATGCCAGCAAGATGCGATATATCGAGCAGGTATCTGGCAGAAAGAGCGTGCATTTTACGACTGACGGAGAAAATGTCTATTATGACAGCAAAAAACTAGGGATCAAATTTAGCCCACAAATGCGTGATATTGGCGAGATATGGCGCATTCACTACCTTTATGAGCCAAATTCTGGCATGGTCTATGCAAATGATCATGAATTTGACCCAAAATTTGCCCCATACGAGCCACTTTTTAACCTAAAAGATGAGCACTCCTATCATGCGCTCTTTCGTGGTAAAGGCGGGATCTATCACTGGGAGCGAAAGTGGCAGTGGTATAACAGCATAGATGAGGGTGAGTTTGTAAGGGACGGCGATGATCCATTTAAAGGCGAGATAACGCCGCTATATGGCGACGTGGTGATAAGTGAGGGCAAGACATATTTTTTAAAAACCTATGAAATTTGGCACAACACAAAACAAAACCACAGCCTAAGCTCACGCCACACTTGTATCGTAAGGCTTGATACAAAAGAGCAGTGGCGAAAGATAGGCCTTGTAAGAAACGATGGCTATGGCGCGGTCTATGCAAACGGCGATAAGACATATTATTTTGATAACGTCGGCTACGGCTGGCATTTTAACAGCAGCGTTTATGATATAAACGACCTTGGCGTGGTTGAAATTCTCACTCGTCCTTATGGCCCAAATGTTGAGAATTTAAAACTTGATGAGATAGTAAAAATGGTAGATCAAGGCGCTATGGTGCCAGCTGAGGGCGAGGTGGTGATCGATGCGATAAGTGACTTTGATGATTACTCGCAAAAATATGCCTACTGGATATTTCTTGCCATTGCATTTATACTCTCGGTGGTTGGCGCTATTTTTAAAAACAAAAAGCAAAAAAGCGAGCTTAAAAAAAGGGTGGATGATTATAGATAATGAGAAAAATTACTATTAGATTTGTTTATTTTTTAGTTATCTTGACGCTATTTTTTGTTTTGGCGATGCTTTATCTCTGGCATGAGGGCGAGTATCAAAGAAGCTTTGCAAACATTGATAATAGCGAGTTTTACCGCTCGCCTGAGGGTAAAATTTACGTTCAAATTTCAGGTAGTGGCAAGTATGAGCTAAAAGGCGTCGATGAGGTTAGTTTTAGGGTTTTAAAGCTAAAACAC
>ERZ773203.602-NODE-602-length-19785-cov-74.769944_pt1 | contig 19785 bp, 16 predicted proteins | sample MGYA00580529_ERZ773203 | MGnify/ENA primary metagenome ERZ773203 (study PRJEB29015, sample SAMEA2738176) | human oral metagenome | biome: human oral; feature: human-associated habitat; material: saliva | place: China | collected 2177 ... | reverse complement strand
CCTTCTTCGGCTCCCAGACCTCGTGGGGCTTCCCGATCTACGCCTCCGGCGAGCGCCTCTTCGCCACTGGTGCCCCTGTCAACCTCGGCCAGTACTCCAACCCCGAGGCGGACAAGCTCATCGAAGAGTCGACTCGCTCGACCGCGCCCGACGCTCTCCAGGCATACAACGACTACCTCGCGGAGGACCTCCCCGTTCTGTGGATGCCCAACCCGTTCTACCAGATCACCGCTGTGAAGAAGACGCTCAACCTGGGCGAACTCGACGCGACGGGCGACACCTGGCCCGAGGACTGGTCGTGGCAGACCGAGACTAAGTAAGCGCTCGACCCACCACCTCACGGGGCAGGCGTCCGCACCCGCTCTCACGCGGGCGCCTGCCCCCTTACTGTGGAGTTCGTAATGTTCCAATTCATCCTGAAACGCCTCGGCCAGGCAGTCGTCGTCGTCTTCCTGGTCACTATCATCACCTTCGTCCTTCTCCAGTCCCAGCCGGGCGGTGCCGCCCGAGCCGCACTGGGCAAGGACGCGACGAAAGAACAGCTCGCGGCCTTCGATCACGAAAACGGATACGACCGGCCGATCCCTGAGCAGTACGTCACCTACCTCAACAAGATCGCGCATGGCGATTTCGGCTACTCCTACCAGCACAACCAGTCCGTCAACGACCTGCTGGCAGCCCGCCTCCCGCGTACCATCTTCCTCTCTCTGCTCTCCACCATCCTCGCCCTCATCATCGCGATCCCCCTGGGGGTTTGGCAGGCGGTGAAGAGAAACAAAGCACCCGACTACATCGTGACGATCGCCTGTCTGCTGGCCTACTCGACGCCGATCTTCTTCGCGGGCCTGCTCCTCATCGTCCTCTTCTCGCAGGTATGGCCGATCCTGCCCAACGACGCCCCGCAGGGCCAAGACCTGGCCGTCATGTGGGAGCAGTGGGACCACCTGATTCTGCCCGTCTGCGCGCTCTCAGTTGGCACAATCGCCGCCTACGCGCGCTACGTGCGTTCCTCGATGGTGGACAACCTCAACGAGCAGTACGTGCGTACCGCCCGCGCCAAGGGCCTGTCGGAGTTCCGCGTCGTCTTCGTCCACACGCTGCGCAACGCCATGTTCCCCGTCATCACCATGATCGGCCTCTACATTCCCGCGATGTTCTGTGGCGCCCTCGTTATCGAGACGCTCTTTAACTTCAACGGCATGGGCTACCTGTACTACCAGGCGACCGGCCGACGTGACTACCCGATCCTCCTGGGCGTGGCCCTGATCGTCTCCTTCGCGACGGTCATCGGTGCTCTCCTCGCGGACTTCCTGTACGCCCTGGCCGATCCCCGCATTCGACTGGCAGGACGATCGAAATGACCACCGCTACCGCAACCCCCGATGCGCCCGCGAAGGCGCCCGCCGCCCGCAAGTCGACCAAACTCCAGGGTCTACAGGTTTTCATGGAGAACAAGCTCGCCGTCTTCGGCGTCTGCCTGCTGCTGATTCTGCTGGCATTCTCCTTCATCGGCCCCATGTTCTATGTGACCGACCAGATTCACACCGACCTGTCCATCTCTCAGATGGAACCATCGGCCGAGCATCCGCTCGGCACGGATATGGTTGGCTACGACCAGCTCGGACGCCTCATGAAGGGCGGCCAGACCTCGATCATCGTCGGCTTGTTCGCCGGCATCATCGCGACCACGATCGGCACTCTGTACGGCGCGATCGCTGGCTTCGTCGGTGGTTGGATCGACGCGATCATGATGCGCATCGTTGACGCGCTCATGTCCGTGCCCGTCCTCTTCCTCTTCATGCTGATCGCCACGATGATTCCCCCGACGGTCCCCGTCCTGATCATCATCATGTCGGCACTGTCCTGGCTGGGCACGTCCCGACTGATCCGCGGCGAAGCACTGTCTCTTCGCACCCGCGAGTACGTCGTGGCAATGCGCGGCATGGGCGGATCGATGCCCCGAGCGATCCGCACGCACATCGTGCGCAATACGATCGGTACCGTCATCGTGAACGCGACCTTCCAAGTCGCCGACGCTGTCCTCTACGTCGCTTACCTGTCGTTCCTTGGCCTGGGCGCGCAGCCTCCCGCCACCGACTGGGGAGCCATGCTCTCCAACAGCCAGTCGCACGTCTACTCGGGCAACTGGTGGCTGCTCTACCCGCCGGGCGTCCTCATCATTGTTCTGGTCCTGTCGTTCAACTTCATCGGCGACGGCCTGCGTGACGCCTTCGAAGTTCGACTGCGCAAGAGGTGAGAAGTACCATGGATTACTCTCCGCTCCTAGACATCCAGGATCTCCATACGGACATTGAGATTCGCTCCGGCGTGGTCCACGCCCTCTCGGGTGTCGACCTGCACGTGAACCCCGGCGAGACCCTGGGTATCGTGGGCGAATCGGGCTCCGGCAAGACGATGACCGCCCTATCACTCATGGGCTTGCTCCCCCAGGGAGGCCGGGTATCCTCCGGCTCGATCATCCTTGACGGGCAGGACCTAACAAAGATGTCACTGCGCGAGAAGCGTAGGCTACGCGGCACGAAGGTCGGCATGATCTTCCAGGACCCGCTCACCTCGCTGAACCCGACCATGAAGATCGGCTTGCAGGTCTGCGAGCCGCTGCGCGTGCACAAGAAATTGTCGAAGAAGGACGCGCTCGAGCGCGCCGTCGAGATCCTTAGGCGCGTGGGCATGCCCCGACCCGAGATCGTCATCAACAACTACCCGCACCAGCTCTCGGGCGGCATGCGCCAGCGCGTCATGATCGCCATGGCCCTCGTGTGCGAACCACGTATCCTCATCGCTGACGAACCAACGACTGCCCTGGACGTGACGACTCAGATGCAGATCCTTGATCTCATCGACGAGCTGCGCGACGAATACCAGATGGGCGTCATTCTCATCACCCACGACCTGGGTGTGGTCGCCGGCCACACGGACCGTGTGGCAGTCATGTACGCGGGCCGCATCGTGGAGACAGCACCCACCAAGACGCTCTTCACGGAACCTAAGCACCGCTACACGAGTTCCCTCATGGCAGCGTTGCCCGAGCGGGCGCTCGCCGCGGGCACGAAGCTGTTCTCGATTCCGGGTGCTCCCCCCTCGCTGACTAACCTGCCGGTGGGATGTCGTTTCGCCTCCCGCTGCCTGTGGGCCGGAGCCGAGTGCGTGGACCGTTACCCGGGTCTGTCGGGCGAGGACTTCCACACATACTCCTGCTTCCATCCTGTCCAGAAGGGCGACGAGTCACCTGCCCAGCTGCAGGCAAAGATCGATGCCGTTTCATCCTCGAACGAGGCCGTGGAAGCATCGGGGGGAACACCGGTACAGCAAGCAGACTCGTGCGAGGTCCTCCTTGAAGTCAAGGAGGCATCTCGCGAATACGAGTCCTCCGGCTCCGGTTTCCTCAAGCGGGACAAGGGTGTCGTTTCCGCGGTAGACCGCGTCTCAATCACTTTGAAGAAGGGTGAGACCTACGGTTTGGTCGGCGAGTCGGGTTGCGGCAAATCAACGATGGGACGTCTGATTGCGGGACTCGAATCCCCCTCGGGCGGCTCCATTGAGTTGGGTGGACGTGACCTGGCTAAGCTGAAAGGCCGCGACGCGATTCGTATCCACCGCGACGTGCAGATGATGTTCCAGGATTCCTACGCGGCAATGGACCCGCGCATGCGTATTGACCAGATCCTGGCCGAACCTATGAGCATTCAGAAGACGGGGAACACGCGTCAGATCGCTGAGCGCATCATGGAGATCATCGAGCAGGTCGGCCTGACCGAAGAAATCTTGGATCGCTACCCGCACGAGTTCTCGGGCGGCCAGCTCCAGCGCATCGGCTTCGCACGTTCCTTGACGCTGGCACCGGACCTCATCGTCGCCGACGAGCCCGTGTCCGCCCTGGACGTGTCTGTCCAAGCGCAGGTCCTGAACCTCATGAAGGACCTGCAGACCGAACTGGGGCTGTCTTACCTGTTCATTAGTCACGACCTGGCGGTCGTCCAGTACATGGCGGACCGTATCGGCGTCATGTATCTGGGTCGCATCGTCGAAGAGGGGCCAGCCAAGGAGGTCGTTAAGAACCCGAAGCACCCCTACACGAAGGCACTCATCGATTCAATTCCCGTGCCCGACCCCGAGTTCTCTCACGACGATCGGGCCATTAAACTGGAGGGTGAGCCACCGAGTGCCGTCAACCCGCCAAAGGGCTGCCGTTTCCGCCCGCGCTGCCCCTTCGCTGGCGAAGAGTGCAAGGTGCAACCTCTCCTGACGGACGAGACACACCGGGTGGCGTGCCACCACCCGCTCGTGCAGGCCAACGAAGGATGAGCTAGGCATGTAAGCACGCAGACGTTCATGGCGGACTCCAACGCGACCCCGACCCGAGCAATCAGGTCGGGGTCGCTTTCTGCGCTCCCCCGCTGAGGCGACGCGACGCGGGTATGGGTGTGGGGTGCGACCGTCAGGTCGCACCCCACACCCGAGATACTTTCGGTCAGCGCGTCACTTGGAGACGGCCTTCTTCAGCGTGGAGCTAGCGGAGAGCTTGACGCCGTAGCCGGCGGGAATCTTGATCTCTTCACCGGTACGGGGGTTACGACCGGTACGGGCGGCGCGCTCGACGCGCTCGACGGAGAGGAGACCGGTGACCTTCACGGCCTCACCCTTGGCCAGGGACTCAACAAGGACGGCCTGGAAAGCTGCCAGGGCCTCGTCGGCCTTCGCCTTGGTCAGGTCGGCACGTTCGGCAATCTGAGCAACAAGCTCGGTACGGTTCACGGACATTGAGAAACCTCATTCCTGTTCGTTCTTAGTTACCACTTTCGTGGCCACGAATGAAACAGTACGAAATCTCTGGCGATTTCGCCGACTTTAGCGCGACATTTCGCGGATTTCACGAAAATTGCTCGAATTTTAGGCCCAAAACCGCACTTTTTGTAACCTCCATCACACAAACTTTCCACTTGTTCAATACGTCCACGTCCACAAACACACGATAACCGGCCTATTTTTCAGTAATGAACACCCTCCACATCAGGCCACAGGCTGCCCCATAGCCACCCATTGTCAAACCCACAAACGACCAACCCACCACCCGGGTGAACTGACGCGCACCATCAGCCCCCGCCTCGTCCCCCATTCCCCACCCCACCTGCGAACAGACAGACGAGCCACAGCGTCATGACTTAGGATGAACATGCCTTCACGCAACAAACATTGAAGACATAACCATCACACATGAACATACGTTCAGGAGACACGCATGGCATCTCGCCTCTCGTCCGCTCCCCATCCCGTCGACCAAGTCCCACCCATCGGCAAACTGACAGTCCTCGGAATCCAGCACGTCCTCGCGTTCTACGCGGGCGCCGTCGTCGTTCCCCTCGTCATCGCCTCAGGCCTCGGACTCGATAACCACACCCTGGTCCACCTCATCAACGCCGACCTGCTCACCTGCGGTATCGCCACGATCATCCAGTCCGCCGGCATCGGTCGTTTCATCGGCGTGAAACTCCCCCTCATCCAAGGCGTCACCTTCACAGCCGTCTCCCCCCTCATCGCGATCGGCGCGGCAGCGACACCGCCCGGCGCAGACCCGAGGACCGGCCTCGCCACCATGTACGGCTCCATCATCGCCGTCGGCCTGCTCGTCTTCCTAGTTGCACCCTTCTTCGCAAAGCTCCTGCGTTTCTTCCCGCCGATCGTCACCGGCACGCTCCTGACCGTCATGGGCACAACTCTGCTATCCGTGTCCGCTGGCGACATCGTCGCCTGGGCCGACAAAGCAACCGACGACGCCGCCAAAACGACCGCCACCTTCGAAGCCCTCGGCTTTGCCTTCGGCACGATCGCGATCATCGTCATCATCCAACGACTCTTCAAGGGCTTCATGGGGACCCTCTCCGTCCTCCTCGCCCTGCTGATCATGACAGCCGTCGCCTTCGCGTTAGGCAAGACCGACTTTTCGGGCGTGGGAGAAGCCACCTGGCTCGGCATCACCACGCCCTTCTACTTCGGCATCCCGAAGTTCTCGCTGACAGCAATCATCGCGATGATCATCGTCATGGCGGTGACCGCCGTGGAGACAACCGGCGACGTCTTCGCTACCGGCGAGGTCGTAGGCAAACGCATCACGCCACGCGACATCGCCAACGCACTGCGCGCCGACGGCCTGTCCACCCTGCTGGGCGGCGTCCTCAACTCCTTCCCCTACACCTGCTTCGCGCAGAACGTCGGCCTGGTGCGCCTGACCCGCGTGAAGTCCCGCTGGGTCGTCACCGCGGCAGGCGTCTTCATGATTGTCCTGGGTCTGCTGCCCAAGGCCGCGGCCATCGTCGCAGCCATCCCTCAGCCCGTCATCGGTGGCGCATCCCTGGCGATGTTCGCCAACGTCGCTGTCGTTGGCATCCAGACCCTGGCCAAGGTGGACCTGCGCGATAACCGCAACGCCGTCATTGTTTCAACGTCGATCGGCATGGCACTGCTAGTCACCCTGAAGCCCGGCATCGTTAACGTCATGCCGTCCTGGCTGCAGATCATCTTTGGCTCGGGCGTCACAATCGGTTCGCTGACGGCCATCATTTTGAACCTCCTGTTCTTCCACATCGGGCGCCAAGCGTCACCGGATGTTGCCGTGGTGAACGGCAAGAAGATCAACCTGGATGACGTGAATGCGATGGATCGCGCGACCTTCGTGTCCACGTTCTCCCAGATGTTCACGTCGCAGACGTGGCCGGCGGAACGCGCCTGGGAGGCACGCCCCTTCGCGTCCGTGTCCGAGCTGCGTTCTTCCTTCGAGGACGCGGTCTTGGCGGCGACTCCTCAGGAGGCGGAGGAACTCATTGCCTCCTATGACGACATCGTCTCCCTGGTCCTCGATGGGCAGGGTGACGATCAGTCGCTGGCGGACACGTCGAACCTGTCCGTCGGTGAGTTGACAGACAAGGAGGCCGAGGAGCTGCGTGCCCTGGGTGGCGCTTACCGTAAGAAGTTTGGGCGCCCGCTCATCATCTGCGTGAGTAACGTGGTGGACCGTAAGCATTTGCTTGAGTCCGGGTGGCGTCGCGTCGAGCACTCGCCTGCCCGCGAGGCCCGCTTCGCTCTCGGCGAAGTTATCGACATCGCCGACCTGCGCTTCGATCAGCTGGTCGCCGACGCGAACCCCATGCGCGCAGCGTGGGACGCGGGGGTCGAGCGCCTCTAGAATCCTCGTCTCGTCGTTGACGAGGCCGGGGCGCGTCGGGTCTTCACTTGGAAGTCCGGGGCGCCCCGGTTTTTCCATGTTATGGGACGCCATGCGTTGAGCCTGGCTGTGGCGCCTTTGGCGGCGTTATGAGGTGAGAACCGCGCTCAACGCCACAACGCACTGCGTGCAATCCCACCGTTAACCCGGTAAGTGGCGTGTTAACCCGACAACTGGCACCCTCAACCCCTCAATGCGCACGTTAACCCCTTAGGTGGAGCGTGGGCAGGTGTGCCCATACTCCACTAGTAGGGTCCAGCTGCGCACTGAAGGGTTGACACAGCCACCCATGGGGTGTCAAGTCCTGGGTTTTGTGGAGGCTTGTTTAGGCCGCTTTCTTTCGTGTTGTTGTGTGTTTGTTTTCTGCTTGTTGCGGTGTGATTCCGCCCAGGGCGAGGTGAGGGCGGCTTGTGTTGTACCAGTGGACCCAGGCTGATGTTTCGCGTTCGACCTCGCGCCGATCGCGCCATGGACCTGTGTAGCCCGGACGTGCTGTGTTGTAGATGAGTTCAGCTTTGTACAAGGAGTTCAACGCTTCGGCTAGAGCGTTGTCGTAGGAATCACCGGTCGAACCCACCGACGCTACTGCCTGGCAACGGGCGAGAGCTTGCCCGTAGCGCACGTCGCGGTATTGCACGCCCCGATCGGAGTGGTGCACAAGCCCACGAGTGTCTATATCATCGCGGCGTCGCTGGCAGATCGCCATGTTCAACGCGTCCAGGGCCACGTCGGTATGCAGCGAGGACGCGACTTTCCAGCCCAAGATTTTACGCGAGCACACGTCGGTAACGAAAGCGACGTAGACCCAGCCAGCCTGGGTTGGCACGTAGGTAATGTCCGCGACCCACAACTCGTTGAGATCATGGGCCCCGAAATGCCGATTGACCAGGTCCAAGGGGCATGCATGGCGCGGCGCTGAAGCCGTGACATGGCGGGCCCGACGCCGACTCACGCCACGAATACCCATACGCCGCATCAAGCGCTCAACCGTACAGCGCGCCACGTGCCCCACGCCCAACTCGTGAGTGTTGATGAAGGCATGCATTTTGCGCACCCCGAACACACAGTAGTTCTCCTCCCACACGCGTCTGATCACGTCTGTGAGCGCCTCGTCGCGCACGCTGCGCGCCGACAAGGGGCGCGCCCGAGCGGCGTAATAACTACTGGGAGCAACCCGCACCCCTAACTGGGACAAGACAGTGCAGATCGGCTCGACTCCCCACCGATGCCGGTTGGCCTCGATGAAATCGTAGACTAACGCCCGAGGCGGTCGAGCTCCGCCCCGAAAAAAGCCGACGCCGCCTTCAAAATCTCGTTGGCCCGCCGTAGCTCACGGTTCTCAGCTTCCAGCGCCCGGATACGGGCCTCTTGATCACTGACCTCGCCACGCTCATTGCGCCCGCCCTGCTCCACGGCACGCACCCACGTACGCAGCGCCTCAGGATTGACCCCCAACTGGCCGCCAATACGCTTAATAGCACCCCTACGCCGCCCGGGATCAGCACGAGCCTCCAACGCCATACGCGTCGCACGCTCACGCAACTCCATCGAATACTTACGCTGACCAGACATCCCAAACCTCCAATCCGGCCTAAGACACTCTCCACAATACCCGGGACACATCAGGGCCAGGCCGCCACAGGCCAAGCACGCACCAGCCCCACGAAGCCCCACACATCCACAGATCCGAGGCGCTCACACCAGTCACGAGCCAACTGCGACGCGAATCGCTCGGACCTGAGCGGCACTACAACACTCTCTCACGTAACACGAAGCCGCAGGTGCCAGGTGCCGGTTTCGCGTTCGACCTTGCGTCGATCGTGCCAGACGGCAAGTGACAGGTGTCAGGCAGCACCAAAATCACGCCGAAGGGAGCGAGAGGCACCGATTCCACCACATTGCTTGTTACCGATCAGGTGGAACCTTCCCGATCAGATGGAACCCTCCTGATGGGGGCCGACCCCCATCGTCGGCGCAAGCACGCCAGCGCCATGACGGACGACGGAAACACACGCCACGACCGACCCCATCGGTGGCCCGGGCGCCAGCGTCACCGACGCCTCCTTCGACGATGCCTGAGACGAACCCCCGACCAACACGTATTATCCAACAACCCCTGCGTGGCACGGCTGGGCAGGACGCCTCCACAAGGAAACGCGCTGCGGTAGGCACATGACGGCACGATGGCCACGTCAAAGTGGGCGAACAGGACTGACCCCAGCGCCCCCGACATGTCCTATAGCTCTGATCCTTCAGGGGGCAGTCGACGCGAACCACCCTCGCATGTGCTCGTGGAAAACGAATGGGGCCAGCCCGGGCAGGCTGGCCCCATTCGCGCGGGCGGGGGAGGATGGGGGTGTCCCCGCCCGCTGGCAGGGCTGCGAGGTGTATGGGTGGTGTGGAGGTACCCCGCTGCCAACGTTGTATTACATGCCGCCGAGCACTTGCGCGACGACGATCTTTCCGACCATGGCCACCGGATAGACGAGTGCGTAGCCGAGCGCCACACGCGGGTCGGCGTTGGTGCGCCCGTTCGCGAAGGCGAGGACGGCGGGCTGTGTTTGAGCGCCGCCGAGCAGGCCGGCGAGCTTCGTTCCACCCATTCTAAACACCCACCGCATGGTTACGTAGAGGCCAATGGCCATCGTCGATGTAATGATAGCGCCCAGAATGAAGATATTGATCCAGGCGCCCGATGTGAAAGCCTCAAGGATCTGGCCGCCCGCTTTCGCGCCGGCCTGGGCGAGGAAGATAAGTAGCCCGAGTTCGGCCATCACCTGGCAGGTGGTGAAGGGAAGAGCTGTGGCGATCGGACCGATACGTCCGATACGCCCGAAGATCAGGCCAACGATGAGCGTACCCGCTGCTGAACCGATCGAGAAATACTCGCCTGACGGGGTCAGGATGGGCAATTCACCGATCGCAATACCGAGGGCCATTCCAAGGCCCAGCGAGATCGGGTTGAGGTCCGTGAGGCCGTGCGAGGAGTCGCCGAAAAACTTTGTGATTTCCGCCATTTTAGAGGTGGGGGCAACGATGCGGACGCGGTCGCCCTGCTGGAGGACGAGGCCGGGTTCGGCCACCATGTCGACGTCGCCGCGGCGCACGCGGGAGATTGACGCAGAGAATTGCTTGGCCAGGCCCAGAGATGCGACCGTGCGACCGGAAACCTTAGGGTTGGAGATTGTCATGCGACGGAAGTCCAGGTAGGTGCGGTCCTGCATGAGCGAGTGCGAAGAGGCGTGGCCTAGCTCGGTTGCCGCGCGAGCGACCAGTTCTCGTGGTCCGACTACTGTCACGAGATCACCCTGGTCAAGCGTGTCGGACATCTGTGGGCGAGTAATCGGGCCGGTCTCGCCGCGACGCAGGCGCGAGAAGGAGACCTTTTCTCCGAGTTTTTCGTAGATGTCGCCGACGAACGGATGATCGTCGCGTTCCACACGGATGGTGCGGTTCGACAGGGGAGAGGGCGCGTCCTTGTCGTTGCGGCCATAGTGCAGGGCCGCCATTGATGCGGCGAGCATTCCGATGACACCGAAAAGGTAGGCAATCGAATACCCGACGGTTGCCCGCGCGGGGTCACCACTAGCCTCGCCCGCCGCAGCGAGCGCGGGGGTATTCGTGGCGGCACCCGCGAAGGTTCCGGCGATGAGGGGGACATCCATGCCCATGGCCTTGCCGACGTACAAGCCTAGGGCCGCCGCAATGCCGTAGAAGGCGACCATCGTCAGAATCGGGCCGATGGCTGTCCTGAGGTTGTGAAAGAATGATGCGCCGGAGTTCATTCCGATCGCGAAGGTGAAGAGTGTCAGACCGAGCGTCCCCAGCTGCGGCGTGACGCGTAGTTCAATGTCGTAGGATTGAGCCCACGCGGCCATGACGATGGCGAAAAAGAGAACGGCAGCGGCCCCCAGGCCGATGCCTCTGACTGTGACCTTGCCGAAGGCCATGCCAATGCCGATGAGGAGGAACAGGAACAGCACCGGCTGGTCGTGTAATACCCCAAAGATCGTTTCCACGATGAGAACTCCGTGTCGTGAATTGAAGGTGTGCGCTACGTGTCAATTAAACCAGTTATGGGTGCTCTGTATCTCAGTCCATCGTCCTAGATGACGTTGGTGACACACAGGTCCGCACAGTGAGATAGTTGGGAGCGTCTCGCGCGGGCGAGATACCGTATTGACATGCTCAACGTTCGTGGGATTGGAATCTTTGCCCTGGTCATCGTACCTGGGCGTGCGATGCCTGCCGCGTAACGTGAGGATGGATCGCACGCCTATTCCCCGCACCCGCGCTGCTGCACGGTTTTGACGGGGTTTTTTCTTTGAGACGGTCCCAACGATTGAGAGGACGACTGGTGAGCGACACGAGTATCACCACCCGAATGACTGGAGCTGAGGCTATCGTGGCAAGCCTCGAGGCCCTGGGAGTGACCGACGTGTTCGGTATGCCCGGCGGCGCAATTTTGCCGACCTACGACCCGCTGATGGCGTCGACGGCGATTCGTCACATTCTGGTTCGACACGAGCAGGGTGCCGGGCACGCTGCCGAGGGTTACGCGATCGCAAGCGGAAAAGTTGGCTGCGCGCTGGTCACCTCGGGGCCGGGCGCGACGAACGTTCTGACTGCCCTGGGCGATGCTGCTATGGACTCAGTGCCGATCGTCGTTATCTCGGGCCAGGTTGGTGCCTCCTTGATCGGTACCGATGCCTTCCAGGAAGCGGACGTTGTGGGTGCCTCGATGCCCATCACGAAGCATTCTTTCCTGGTGACGAACCCGCAGGACATTCCCGCCCGTCTCGCCGAAGCTTTCCACCTAGCTGCTACGGGACGTCCCGGTCCCGTGCTCGTGGACATCACCAAGTCCGCCCAGATCTCGCAGATGGACTTCTCCTGGCCCCCCGCCCTTGACCTGCCCGGCTACAAGGTCGCTGATCGCCCGAACATGAAGCAGGTTCGTGCTGCAGCTCGAGCGATCGTGGAAGCACAGGCGCCCGTGCTGTACGTCGGCGGTGGTGTCATCCGAGGCGGCGCGACTGAGGCACTCGCTGCCCTCGTTGAGGCCACTAATGCGCCCGTCGTGACGACCCTGACCGCTCGCGGAGCGTTCCCCGACTCTGATCGTCACAACCTCGGCATGCCGGGCATGCATGGGACGGTTGCCGCTGTGGGGGCCCTGCAGCGTGCGGATCTGATCGTTGCCCTCGGTGCCCGTTTCGACGATCGTGTCACCGGTCGTCTCGATTCGTTTGCGCCCCGCGCGACCGTGGTCCACATCGACATTGATGCCGCAGAGATCTCTAAGAACCGTCACGCGGACATCCCCATCGTCGCTGACCTTGCGACCGCCCTGCCGATCCTCACCGCGGAAATCGTCCAGGCCTCGGTCGACGGCGCTGAGGACATCTCCGGCTGGTGGCGCTACTTGGACCGCCTACGCACAAAGTATCCGATCGGTTGGACAACTCCCGAAGACGGCATGATGGCACCCCAGGCAGTCTTGAAGAAGCTGTCCGACCGCGTCGGCCCCGACGCCATCTACGTGACGGGTGTGGGTCAGCACCAGATGTGGGCGTCTCAGTTCATCACACTGGACAACCCGCGTAGCTTCATCTCGTCGTGTGGTTCGGGCACGATGGGTTACTGCATCCCCGCAGCCATGGGTGCCCAGGTCGGTGCCCCCGACAAGGTCGTGTGGGCGATCGACGGTGATGGCTCTTTCCAGATGACCAACCAGGAGCTGGCTACCTGCACGATCAACAACATCCCGATTAAGGTTGCCCTCATCAACAACTCAGTGCTGGGCATGGTGCGTCAGTGGCAGTCGCTGTTCTTCGGCAAGCGCTACTCGAACACGACGCTTAACCCCGTTGAGGGAGAGCAGATCCCCAACTTCGAGATGCTGGCTCAGGCCTATGGGATGGCCGCGCGCACGGTGCGCTCCATCGACGAGGTTGACGAGGCCATCGAGTGGGCCATGTCGATTAACGACCGTCCCGTCCTCATCGACTTCCGCGTGTCCAAGGACGCCATGGTCTGGCCGATGGTCGCCGCGGGTGTGTCTAACGATGAGATTCGATACGCCAAGGGCATGGCGCCCGACTGGGAGGTGGAAGACTGATGACAAACCGTCACACTCTGGCCGTGTTGGTCGAAAATAAGCCCGGTGTGCTCACCCGCGTGGCCGCGCTGTTCGCCCGCCGAGCCTTTAACATCAAGTCGCTGGCGGTGGGGGAGACCGAACACCCCGAGATCTCCCGCATGACCATCATCGTGGACGCCGACTCTGCGCCCATCGAACAGGTGGTGAAGCAGCTCAATAAGCTCATCAACGTCCTGAAAGTTGTCGAGCTCGAACCTGAAGACTCCGTCGAACGACGCCTGCTGCTCATGAAGGTCCAGGCAGACGAAACCCGTCGTACCTCCGTCCTGCAGATCGTGGATCTGTTCCGCGCACACATCGTCGACGTTCAACCTGAGTCGGTCGTCATTGAATCGGTCGGCTCTCTACCCAAACTGGAGGCGCTGCTGCGGGCTTTGGAACCCTACGGCGTCACCGAACTCGTCCAGTCGGGCGCCGTGGCCATTGGTCGCGGATCACGCTCGATCACGGATCAACTGAAGGAGAAATGAAAATGGCAGAGATCATCTACGACGACGGTGCAGACCTGTCGCTGATTCAGTCCAAGAAGGTTGCCGTCATTGGCTACGGCTCGCAGGGACACGCGCACGCGCTCAACCTGAAGGATTCCGGAGTTGACGTGGTCGTCGGCCTGCGCCCTGGCTCGTCTTCGTGGGCCAAGGCTGAGGCCGCTGGCCTGGAGGTCAAGGACGTGGCCGAGGCCGTCGCTGAGGGCGACGTCGTTTCCGTGCTGCTGCCGGACCAGGTTCAGCGTTTCGTCTACGCCGAGCAGATCGCCCCCAACCTGAAGGACGGTGCCGCGCTGCTCTTCGCGCACGGCTTCAACGTTCGTTTCGGTTACATTGATGTCCCCGCCGGCCATGATGTCATCATGGTTGCCCCCAAGGGTCCGGGCCATAAGGTCCGCGAGACCTACGTGCAGGGCAAGGGTACCCCGGACGTCGTCGCTGTCGAGGTGGATGCTTCCGGCAAGGCTTGGGAGCTGGCCCTGTCGTACGCGAAGGGCATTGGCGGTACCCGCGCCGGTGTTATCAAGACGACCTTCACTGAGGAAACCGAGACGGATCTCTTCGGCGAGCAGGCTGTGCTGTGCGGTGGCGTGTCGCACCTGATCCAGGCTGGCTTCGAGACGCTGGTTGAGGCTGGCTACCAGCCCGAGATTGCTTACTTCGAGGTCTGCCACGAGATGAAGCAGATCGTCGACCTGATCAACGAGGGTGGCATCACCAAGCAGCGTTGGTCCTGCTCCGACACGGCTGAATACGGCGACTACGTCTCCGGTCCGCGCGTCATCGGGGAGGCCTCTAAGCAGGCCATGAAGGATATTCTTTCTGACATTCAGGACGGGACTTTCGCCCGCAAGTTCATCGCTGACCAGGATAACGGCGCGCTCGAGTTCAAGGCGCTGCGTGCCGAGGAAGAGTCGCACCCGATCGAGAAGACCGGCCAGAAGCTGCGTAAGGCTTTCGGTTGGGCCGATTCGGATGCGGACTACACTGAGGGCAGCGCTGCGCGCTGATCTTACGCTCCTTTTCGGATAGAGCTGAGCCTCGGCCTCGTTCCTCACGTGGGACGAGGCCGAGGCTGGTTTGTGCGTGCATGGGGAGCGCGGGGATTGCCCGGGGGCGGTGTTTTTCTCGCGGCGATGTTGCCAGGCGCAGTGAACGTGTTCGGATGCAGCGCCTGTTCGTTCACCCGAAGCGCGCGTGGCTGACCGTCAGGTAGATCTATACTGCTGATCAGTCTGCTCGGGGAGGGGCAATGGGTAAGCCACTGAAGATCCTGTTTGTTATCAACGATCTGTATACTCGCGGGAACGGCTTGGCTGCCTCCGCGCGGCGAACGATTGCTCTCCTGCGTGAGCGCGGGCATCACGTTCGTGTCTTGTCGGCTCCTCCCCGCGGTCGCGATGACTGTGGCATTGGCTTTCCCGACTATCCGCTGCCACCCCTGCGTGTCCCCATTATCGCTTCATTAATTGCCTCGCAGGGATATGCGTTCGCGCGTGTGGACCGAGCCCAGATTAAACGGGCCCTTGATTGGGCAGACGTTGTCCATCTTGAAGAACCTTTTTTCTTGCAGGCAGTTACCGCGCGCTGCGCTCGCAGATGCGGGGTTCCCGCCATGGTGACCTATCATATCCACCCCGAAAACTTGACAGCCTCGGTGTATCTCGATCGCCTCACGTGTCTGAATCGCGCGATCCTTGGCCTCTGGAAGCACGCGATTTTTAATCGCTGCGCGCTCGTTCAGTGTCCCTCGCGCTCCGTTGCAGACCGTGTGGCGACGCTGAATCTTTCTCCACCGCTGCTGTTGCTCTCTAATGGAGTGCCGCCTCAGAGCGAGGAATGTGGCGCGCGTCAGGGGGCGGGGGATTCTTTGACCATTCGTATCCTCGCGGTCGGGAGGTTCTCACGTGAGAAAGACCAAGCGACTATTGTGCGTGCCCTGCGTCATAGCGCCCATGCTCGCTCGATCCAGCTGACCCTTGCGGGGCGGGGGCCGACCGAGCGTTCCCTGCGCGCCCAGGCGTCACGCCTTCTGCGTGACGGTATCATCGCTCATCCCGTCCGCTTCGCGTTCATGAATGCGGATGAGCTTGCGTGCGAGGCGGCGCGCTCTGATCTGTATGTGCACGCGGCCCGAATTGAGGTGGAGGGGTTGAGTGCTCTAGAAGTGCTCCGCCGCGGCGTCGTGCCCATCATCGCGCGCGGACCCCTGACGGCGACCAGTCAATTCGCTCTCAGTGAGGACAGCGTGTGCGAGGTAGGGGATGCGCGCGCACTTGCCCGCGCCGTCGACGCGTGGATTGAGCGAGGTGAGGGCGAGCGGCGGCGAGAGGCGCACCGCTATCGGTGTGCGGGGGACATGTATGACATTCGGGACTGTGTGGATGTCCTGGAGGAGACTTACCGGCGGTTAGCTTCTGCGGGTGTGTCGAATAACAGAGCGTGACGAGAGGAACGCGAGCAGCGTGGTGTGACGGTTGATCAGTCGACGAATAAGTCGACATGTCTCCGATAAGTGACCAGCCAGCATCTCAACGCGAATGATGAATCCAGCGGTGGGTACGATCAGACTCGGTTGCCACGCATTGACGCCGCTCTTCCGCTGGGAAACACCAACGATGGCTTTCCGTCACCCTCTGGCCATGCGTGAACGAACGGCACCGCCTCCCACCTCTTTTCCTCTTCCGCAACGATGCTGACCGGCTGACGCGGCGTTGTCGGATGCTGGTACTACGTCGCACCCCCCGGGTGTGTCGACCTGACCCGCATGAGACGTGAGGCTGGGGCGGGGAAACATCAACGCCTGCCCAGCCCAGGCCTCGTCTATGGGGCACGTCACGGCGCAAAGGGACCACGGGTTGGAACGAGGCCAACTCGGCGCACGCCAGCAGGGGAAGATGGAGCCATGACACTGAATATCGCAGTAATCCCCGGCGACGGGATCGGCAAGGAAATTGTCCCTGAAGGCCTGAAGGTTCTGGACCGCGTCCTGGCGGATAAGGGCATCGAGTACTCCACGACCCACTTCGACCTGGGAGCAGCGCGCTGGCACGCCACCGGCGATACACTCACCGACGAGGACCTTGAGGCTATCAAGGCCCACGACGTCATCCTCCTCGGCGCGGTCGGCGACCCCTCCGTGCCCTCCGGCGTCCTCGAACGCGGCCTCCTCCTCAAGCTGCGCTTCGCGCTCGACCACTACGTCAACCTGCGCCCCTCCAAATACTACGAGGGCGTCCCAAGCCCCCTGGCCAACCCCGGCGACATCGACTTCGTTGTCGTGCGCGAGGGCACCGAGGGCCTGTACTGCGGCAACGGCGGTGCTGTGCGCGTCGGCACCCCGCACGAGATCGCCACCGAAGTCAGCGTCAACACCGCCTACGGCGTCGAGCGCGTCGTGCGCTACGCCTTCGAAGCCGCAACCTCGCGTAAGAAACACCTCACCCTGGTCCACAAGCACAACGTGCTGGTCAACGCCGGCCACATGTGGCGCCGCATCGTCGACGAGGTGGGGGAGGAGTACCCGGACGTGGCCGTCGACTACTGCCACATCGACGCCGCCACCATCTACATGGTCACCAACCCCGCGCGCTTCGACGTCATCGTCACCGACAACCTTTTCGGCGACATCCTCACCGACGAGGCCGGGGCCGTCACCGGCGGCATCGGCCTGAGCGCGTCGGGCAACCTCAACCCCTCGCGGGAGTACCCCTCCATGTTTGAACCCGTGCACGGCTCCGCCCCCGACATCGCCGGGCAAGGCAAAGCAGACCCGACCGCAACGATCTCTTCCGTGGCGCTCATGCTTGACTTCATGGGCTACGCGGACGAAGCCCGTCGCGTGCGCGACGCGATCGACGCCGACATGACGAAGCGCGCGCAGGCTGCAGCGGACGGCAACCCGCTCGTGCGCTCGACCTCCCAGATCGGCGACGACATCGCCGCTCAGCTCTGACATCGGCAGACGACACAACTCAGGGCCGCTCCCCGCCGGGGAGCGGCCCTGTTGTAATCTCCGGGTGGTGTGCGAAGACGCGCGAGGCGCGCCTCAGCGGGTGCCGATGAGTGCGGGCAAGGTCGTGCGAGTCGCCCACTGCTCAATGTCCGCTAGGGCGGCGCTGGCGCCTGCCAGTCGCACCTGCCTGGAGTCGGAAGTCAGCAGAGCTGCATCTGCCGCCAGTAGGTTAGAAGCCAGGGTGGCGGCATCCAGGTCGGGAAGCGCGCAGCGAGGCGTGCGCGTGTCGGCGACGCCAGCCCGCAGGGCGACCTGTGAGCGGGTCAGTAGCTGGCCCGACACATCGTAGGCGTCGTTGAGCGTTCCGGCGCTCACCTGTGCCTTCGGGAGCGTGGAGGCCGTGCAATCCCACACGGCCACGGCCTGGGACAGCTCCGGCGAGGATGCAAGATCCTTGCCCGATGGAGCGAAGGTAGAGGAAATGGTGGTTTCATCGTAGAGATCGATCGACCAGGTTTGAACGCCCCCTCGAGACGCCGTGTTCACGTGATCGTTGACGAGCATTGCCTGCGAATCGCCCGCATCCAGGTTGATGCCGTAAACGTCGGCCAGGGTCACAGCGCCCGCATAGCGTCCGAGCGCGGAGGCCGCCAACGTGCGGGCCTCATCCGTGTCGGAGCGGTCAGGGTCTGCGGCAATCTCCAGATCGCGCGTGGCCGTGCGGGCCAGCCAAGAGACGAAGGCAGACAGGTCAGTGGGAGCCTCGGACACGGGCGCGGGGGCGCTCGCTCCATCAGGGGTCGCGCCTCCCCATGGGTCCCACAGCCCTCCGAGTGTCTCAAGGCGTTGATCCGACGCTGAGGCGAGTGCACGCAGAGCACTCGAGCATGACGCGCAGTCAGTTGCGGCTTCAGCGAGCTGAGTTGCGCGAGAAGAAGCAGCGGCCTCCGTGCGCGCAGCCTGGTCACGCACTGCCGCAAACCCCGACAGGGCCGGCAGGGACGACGAGGAGCAGGCGGACAACGCGAACACCATCGCGCCGGCGACAACGACCCCCGTGAAACGAGGTGTGGTTACAGTCAGTCTTGCACAATGCACCCCCGCATCATCCCACACCCCAAGCTAGGATAGGTAACTGACCCGCGTACGCGAGAAGAAAGACAGGGATACATGGGATCGCCCACGACAGACGGAGCACTCGAGGAACTACTGGCTCCAGTGGTGAGCGCCTCGGGACTGGAACTGGATTCGGTAACCCGAACGCGATCCAACGCGATGCCGCTCCTGCGGGTCGTTGTCGAGGCGCCGATCGGTGCCGAAGGCATTGACTCTGACACCCTTGCGGACGTGTCCCGCGTCATCTCCAAAACCCTGGATGTCGCAGATCCGATCGACGGCGAGTACCTGTTGGAAGTCTCCACTCCCGGAGCCGAGCGCGAACTCACCAAGGTCGGGCATTGGATGCGACAGGTTGGACGTCTCGTGCGTATCAAGCTTCGCGCCGGTGGGTATGTGTCGGGTCGCGTTGTTGCCGCGGACGAGACGAGAGTAACAATCGACGTCGATGGTGAGTCGAGGGTCATTAACTATCAAGACATACGTAAGGCGCGCGCCCGCATCGACTTTGGGTCGGAGAAATAATTGCCCGTCATCTCTTATGCGTGTGGCTGCGTGAAACAGCTAACCGCGTGAGTATGAGCCGTACTATAGAGTTATCGGTGAGGGGTGGTGCGAAAGGCGGTACAGGGTCCCCGGTCGGACGTACCCCTTAGCGAGGTTACCCCGAGGAAGGTGTGGCGAGACCAGCGCAACGACCACCGATGACGATGAATCGACTACCATTGGCTATCAGGACATGAGGAAGGCGCGCTCCCGCGTCGACTCTGGAACGGGGAAGTAGGAGACCATGGAAATCGATATGACCGCTCTGCGGATGGTG
>ERZ773203.601-NODE-601-length-19813-cov-6.758629_pt1 | contig 19813 bp, 18 predicted proteins | sample MGYA00580529_ERZ773203 | MGnify/ENA primary metagenome ERZ773203 (study PRJEB29015, sample SAMEA2738176) | human oral metagenome | biome: human oral; feature: human-associated habitat; material: saliva | place: China | collected 2177 ... | reverse complement strand
AATCAACATCAGCCCAACCAGTGAAAAGGTTAGCTTTGTTCCATTCAGACTCACCGTGGCGAGCAAAAACCAATTTTACCATTAGATGGATTCTCCTTTAAATTTTCCGAGGTTTCCCCTCGTTTATCTATTCTATTTTACACAATTTTTCACAAAAAAGCTAGTCAAAACCAAAAAGGAACCGACTGTTTGGCAGTTGGATTGCTTTGAACAAGATCAGCAACTATATGAGAAGAAATTTCCATTTCACTCTTGCTAGTCTCCTTAATTTTTGTTAGAATGATGTCAAAAAAATAAAGAAGGTTAACATTATGCCACAACATCTCTTTAAAGAATTAGCTCAACTAGAGCAAGTAGAAGCTCTAGCTCTAGGAGGTTCACGGGCCGGACAAGATTTTGACAAAGACTCTGATTATGATGTATATGTCTACCTCAGTGCTCCTCTCTCGCCAGACATACGAAAAGAAATCCTCAGTAAACACTGCTCCTATATGGAAATCGGCAATCAATTTTGGGAATTGGAAGACGATTGTGTTCTCAATAATGGTATCGAAATCGAGCTAATTTACCGCTCTTTAGACGAATTTGACAAAGATTTACAAGTCGTAGTTTTAGAGCACCAAGCCCAGAATTCTTACACTACTTGTATGTGGTACAATCTTCTCAACAGTAAGATTATCTACGATCAAGATGGTCACTATGCTGCCCTCCAGAAAAAGTACAATCTTCCTTATCCAGCTGAGCTGAAAAAGAATATCATCAACAAGCAATTCCTGCTTCTCGACCAAGCTATGCCAGCTTTTTCAAGACAAATCAAAAAAGCTCTCAAACGCCAAGATTTACTCAGCATCAATCACCGCAGTAGTGAGTTTTTCGCCTCTTATTTTGATTTGCTCTTCGCCTTCAATGAGCAGCTCCATCCAGGAGAAAAACGCATGCTCCAGTTCGCAAAAAACAATTGCTCTCATCTACCTCAAAATTTTGAAAACGATATTCAAGACTACTTTCAAAATCTCTACCAACTAGATCACCAGCAGAAAACAGTCCTAACTTTGGAGCATCTCCTATCAAATCTTAAACACTTGATTGATGAATCCATTTAGAACGCCAACAGATAAAAGCTCATGAAATCTACTTTTCAGATGATTCATGAGCTTTTTGAAATTCAACAATAGACAACGATGTAAAGTTATACTCAATGAAAATTAAAAAGCAAACTAGGAAACTAGTCGCAAACTGTGCTGAAGTACAGTGAGGCGATATTGACGTAGTTTGAAGAGATTTTCGAAGAGTATTAATCGAAACAAGAAAACGACAATAAACTTCTAACATGATAAAAACGCATCATATCAGGTATTCAAAAACGTGATACAATGCGTTTTATAGTCTATAAGATTAGTTGTCTTTCCTTCTCAAATTGAGATTTCTCTAGATTTTTCAACCTTATTTCGCTTCAAATCCTTCTGCGACTGCATCCGCGAAGTTTTCTTCTACGATGCTTGCACAATGATCACAGATGACTGCGTGGTAGCTGCGTTCTGCTGTTGTTGGGTCGATACGACGACAACGGTCACATACTTGGCCTGCAGCGCGTTCAACTGTGAAGGCTACATCTTCGAAGCTAACAGCAGCTTCTGGAGCTGGTCCTTCTGCGATAGTCAATTCAGACACAATCAAAAGTTGAGCTACATTGCTGTTTACTGCTTCGAGTAGAGTTTTCACAACTTCATTTGGATAAACTGTCAAGTGTGCTTCAAGTGATTTACCGATAACTTTGGCATTACGAGCCTCTTCCAAGGCTTTTTGAGCTTGTCCACGGAAGTCCATGAAGGCTGCCCATGTATCCAAGATTTCTTCTTGGTTAGCAAAAGTTTCTGCTTCTGGCAATTCTGACAATTGAACAAAGTCTTCGGCTTCAAACTCAAGGTATGACCAGATTTCTTCCGCAGTATGAGGAAGGATTGGTGTCAAGAGTTTCGTGATTTTCACAAGAATATCATAGAAGACAGTCTGCATTTGACGGCGTTCAAGTGATTTGGCACCCTCGATGTAAACAACGTCCTTAGCAAAATCAAGGTAGAATGCTGACAAGTCAACGTTGATAAAGTTCACCAATGCCTTGTAGATTGTCAAGAATTCAAAGTTTGCGTAAGCATCACGAATGATCTTGACAAGCTGATTAAAGCGAATCGTCATGTACTTATCAACTGAACGAAGTTCATCATAAGCGACTACATCTTGAACTGGGTTAAAGTCAGAAGTATTGGCAATCAAGAAACGAAGAGTGTTACGAATCTTACGGTAAGTTTCAGAGACTTGGCCCAAGATATCCATAGAAATACGCACATCGTTGCTTGAGTCCACACTTGTTACCCAGAGACGCAAGATTTCTGCACCAAATTGTTTTTCAACATCGCTTGGAGCAATGGTATTTCCAAGAGATTTAGACATCTTCTCACCTTTACCATCAAGGGCAAAACCTTGTGACAAGATTTGTTTGTAAGGTGCTACGCCATGGTTGGCAACAGATGTGATGAGTGATGAGTTGAACCAACCACGGTATTGGTCAGAACCTTCTAGGTAAAGGTCTGCTGGGTAAGTTAACTCAGGACGGTTTACTACAACTCCATTCCATGATGAACCTGAGTCAAACCAAACGTCCATGATATCTGTTTCTTTCTTAAACTCACCATTTGGTGAACCTGGATGAGTAAATCCTTCTGGCAAGAGGTCCTTAGCATCACGTTCCCACCAAATACTTGAACCGTGTACTTCAAAGAGTTTAGCCACGTGTTCAATGGTTTCAGCAGTCATAATAGCTGTACCATCTTCAGCGTAGAAGATAGGAAGTGGAACACCCCAAGCACGTTGACGAGAGATAACCCAGTCGCCACGGTCACGAATCATATTGTAAAGACGGACTTTACCCCATTCTGAGTGGAATTTCACTTTTTCAATTTCGTCCAAGATTTCTTGGCGGAATTTAGAAACTGAGGCAAACCATTGTGGAACTGCACGCCAGATGATTGGTTTCTTAGTACGCCAGTCAAATGGGTATGAGTGAGAGATTTCTTCTTGGGCAAGAAGGAGGCTGCCGAGTTTTTCAATAACTGTTGGAACCACCTTGTCATAGAATTGACCTTCAAACTCAGCGCCAGCATTAGCCATCATGATACCACGTTCATCAACAGTCACTGCGACTTCAAGACCATTAGCAATACCAACATTGTAGTCGTCCTCACCAAAACCAGGAGCTGTATGGACAATACCTGTACCAGAGTCAGTCGTAACGTGGTCACCAAGGATAACCAATTCATCCACAGCTGTATCCCATGGATGTTCTGTTACGATGTGGTTGAGTTCTTGACCACGGTAAGTTGCCAACACTTGAACATCAGTCCAACCAAATTTTTCAGACAAGCTAGTCAATAATTCTGCAGCAACGACAAACTTACGAGCTTCACCAGCAGGTTGAACCAAGACGTAATCAATATCTGCTCCAACAGTCAAACCACGAGAAGCTGTGATGGTAAATGGAGTAGTTGTCCAGACAGCGATGTAAGTATCTGTATCTAGAACACCTTTGCCATCTTTTACCTTATTTGCATAATAAAGAGAAGTTGAAACCAAGTCATGGTATTCAATCTCTGCTTCAGCTAGGGCTGACTCAGATGACCAAGACCAGTAAACTGGTTTTGCACCACGGTAGATATAACCTTTATTAGCCATCTCACCGAAGACACGGATTTGGGCTGCTTCATAATCAGGAGTCAAAGTCACATATGGATTTTCCCAGTCACCAGAAACCCCCAAACGTTTAAAGTCTTCACGTTGTTTATCTACTTGAGAAAGAGCGTATTCGCGGCAAAGTTTCAAGTACTCAACCAAGTCCATTTCTTTGCGTTTAACACCTTGTTTTGCCAAAACTTGCTCGATTGGCAGACCATGAGTATCCCAACCTGGGATAAATGGTGCATAAAAACCTGACATTGATTTTGAGCGAACAATGATATCTTTTGAAATCTTGTTCATAGCATGTCCAACGTGGATATTTCCGTTAGCGTATGGAGGGCCATCATGCAAGGTGAAATGAGGTTTTCCTTGGTTCAATTCTTGACGACGTTGGTAAAGTTTTGCATCTTCCCATTCCTTTTGCCAAACTGGCTCTTTAGTAGGAAGTCCTGCACGCATTGGGAAAGCTGTTTTCCCAAGATTAAGGGTATCTTTGAGTTTCATGGTATCTCCTTTATAAATAATAACAAATTAAAAACCACGACTTCCAAAAAGGACGAAAATCGTGGTACCACCTTTATTCGAAAAAAGACTCAGCTTTTTTCCTCTTATCCCGTAACGTGGGGAACGTCAAATCTTACTCCATTCAGATTTGAGTTTTTGAGAGGATAATCTTATCAATAGGGATTACAGGACTCACACCATCTCCTGCTCGCTGGAAATATAAGGATAAGATATTGTTCTCAGATCATTTCTTATAAAATTGTAACAGATTCTTGCGGAGCCGTAAAACCTGGTTCTGAGTTTACAGCTTCAGTAGCTGGTGTTGGGCCTGAGTAATGGCTTGGGACTACTTCTGGCTCTTCATACATTGGACCAACTGGATGAGCAGGCTCTTCTTCAATTTGAGGACTCTCTACAGGAGTTGGATTTTCCACTTCCTGTTTAGCCTGAGCTTCAAATTCAGCCAATTCTTTATTGGCTGCCTCAATACGGGCTTGTAACTCTGTCATTTCTTCTGGAGAAAATTGACGTGTCATATCAATTGGTTCTTCCTCAATTGGAGCTGGAATCGGTTCTCCAAGTACTTCACTAACAACTTCTTTAAAGGCTTCATCACTGGTTTGAAGATAAGTAGCTGTTGGACGAAGAATATCTTCCCAATCTGAAGATTCAACGATAGCCAACTGACTCTCAATTGTAGATTTGAGACGTTGGTGGAAGACACGACTCTTGTTCTTCAATTCTTCTGTTTCAACAGCAACTTTCTTAGCATTATCAGTTGCGTGACGAAGAATTTCATTTGCCTTGTACTTAGCTTCTTCCAATAAACGTTGTGCATCTTGCTCTGCTTGATGGATAATATTGTTTGAACGTTCAGCTGCAGCTTGTTTTACTCGTTCAGCTGTATCTTGGGCAATCAATACAGACTGGCTTAATGAATCTTTCATCTCATCAAAGTAAGACAAACGATCTTCTAAACTCTTAATATGTAAATCCTTATCATGATTAGAACGAACCAAATCTTCATAATCACGGACTACAATATCTAAAAACTCATCTACTTCTTCTGGATCAAAACCTCTAAAGCGTGTGCTAAAGGTTTTATCTTTGATTTCTAACGATGTAATTGGCATATTTTTCCTCACTTACTTAATAACAACTGGACTGTTATTTTTTTCTTCTCTTTTTTAGTTTGTCCCTTATCTTGAAGCAACCTCAAACGCCCAAATTTTCTCACACTAATCAAGTCTCCAACTTGAACAGTATAATCTGATTTATCTACCATATGATAATTTACTTGGACAAGTTTCTTGTCAATCAACTGGTTTGCTTGATTTCTAGATAGTTTTAAAACATTTGATAAAAGAACATCTAATCTAAAACTAGACACGCATAAATCCAGCTCTCTATACTGTTCTAGCTTATCTATTTTCTCGGTGAAAGGACGTTCCTCCAGCGAAACGGGTATACGGCCAATTTTCTTTAATCCATCTTGAAAGAGAAGAAGAAATTGCTGATTAATCATAATCTGCGCCCGTTCTTCATCTACTAGGATATCTCCAAAAAGTTTCCGTTCAATCCCTAATTGATTGATGACTGTACCTAAAATTTTAGCATGCGTCAAATGTTCAAATTTATTGGAATACACAATTTCCTGAAGAGATATTTCAAAATCTGAAAACTCTGGTTGGAAATAATCTGGGTATAATAAGATCCGAACATACTCACTTGAGACGAATTCCCCACTACTGCTACAAGCAAGATCATAGGTTTTGGCTAAAATTTTTAATAGCTTCTCCTGATGAGGATTGACAAAAGGAGTTAAAAAAGGAGCATAGCTATCTTCTACCTTCTTTATCCATTCCATTCCCTTATCCAGAAAAGGACGATCTTCTATAGAGAAATGCTGGTAAATCCCTTTATTCATCCTATCATCGCCAGAAAACGCACTAAGTTTTCCCCTAAAAACCGAACCAAAACAATCGCAACCCAAACAGATAAATCAAGACCCGCTATCTGTAAAGGCAGGCGTTGCAAGGGAGCAAGCACTGGTTTTACCAATGCTACAATCCAACGACCCAAGCTTGATTCGTAGGCGCCTGGAAACCAAGACATGACAGCAAAGGCTACCAAAATCAGGGAGTAAATATCCACTGCATTATAAATCATACGAATTAAAAAAATCATTATCGTACTCTATTTCGTCTCATATCAAAATCAAACTCACCTTGTTGATCTTCATCTGGTAAACGGATATCTTCAACATTTACAATAACATTCACTGGTGTCAACAGGTACATAGTAGATGCTACCTTTTTCAAATTTCCAGCTAGAACATGGCAAGCACCATCCAGATAATCTAAACAACGACGAGCTTGCACCTCAGTCATATATTGAAAATCAATCAAAATACTTTCGTTTCCTGCTAATAAATCAACAATTTCTATCGCATCTTCATATTTTCTAGGGTAACGAACATCGATTGTTACTTTTTCAGTAGAATGTTGATTTTGCTTGGCTAACTCTTGTTGACGTGCATGCAGTCTAGTAATATTAGTTTCTTTTGTACTACTTGTGCTTGTGCGTGGTGTTGGATTCGTTGAGAGAGCCTTTTCCTGTGTAGAATTTACTGGAGTCAAAATGGGCTCATCTCGTTTTTCATTAGGGAGACTTAAATCCTCATCCTCCGTAAAATAATCTATAAATCTATCGAATCTATCTTTTAAAGACATGGTTCTCTCCTACTTAAAAAATGCTGTACCTATGCGAACAAAGGTGGAACCGAATTGAATCGCTTCTTTATAATCACGACTCATTCCCATACTTAACTCGGTCATAGGCATATTTGGAATTTGTTTTTCTTGGATTTCTCTTTGTAAATCTTGGGTCGCCTTGAAAATCTCTTTCAACTGTTCACTGCTAGCCTCAAATGGCGCCATTGTCATCAAACCAACATATTCAATCTTATCTAGTTTGGCTAACTCTGGCAAGACTTCCAATAATTCTTCTCTCGAAAAGCCGTGTTTACTTTCTTCTTTAGAAATATTTACTTGAAGGAAACACTTGATGACTCGGTTACTTCTTTTTTGAATTTCCTCTGCTAGCTTTACTGAATCTAAGGCATGAAAATAATCAACGTATTGAATGACATCTTTCACCTTACGTCTTTGCAAGGTACCAATCAAATGCCAAGTCACATCTCGATCTTTTAAAACTTGATATTTCTCTAGAAACTTATCTACACGATTTTCACCGATATGATGAACCCCTAGCGGAAGCAAGGCTTCCGCTGTCGATACATCTACATACTTGGTAACTGCAATGACAGAGACTGAGCCACTCTCGCGATGAGCACTCAGACTTGCTTCTGCGACTTCTCGAAAAACACGTTCTGTATTTTCTTTTACATTCATTTACTTAACGATTTTTGAAAAATGGAGGTGTATCCAACTCATCTTCATCTTGTGAATTTGGAATTTCAAAACGTTCTACCGGTGACACTACTGAATCAGTCGGACGAACAATTGTCTCGCGACGTAAATCCCAATCACCAAAAGCAGAGCCTTGAGCTTGTTCCGAGCGACGTTGATTTTGTTTTGGCAATTCAGCCGTTTCTGCCATGTCAAAATGACGATCAAATCCATGTGAATGAGCTGGTCTCACTGTCTCACGGTAGTTGGTAGTAGGTCTAGCTTGTGGAGTCACAACCTTTTCTACGCGGTCTTGACGAACACCCGTTGCAACAACTGTTACACGAATCTCATCACGCATACTTTCATCAATTGAAGTACCGAGCCAGATGTTTACTCCTTGTCCTGCTGCTTGGTTCACAATTTGTGAAGCCTCTTCTGCCTCAATCAAGGTTAAGTCAAGACCACCAGTTACGTTGACAATCACATCTTCTGCTCCATCAATTGTTGTTTCAAGAAGTGGAGAGTAAATTGCCTTACGTGCTGCTTCAACAACACGTTCTTCTCCACTACCGATACCAATACCCATAAGAGCATTCCCTTTATTTGCCATAACCGTTTTCACATCGGCAAAATCAAGGTTAATCAATCCTGGATTGGTAATCAAATCGGTAATTCCTTGAACACCTTGACGAAGAACGTTATCTGCTTCGCTAAGAGCCTCCAAAAGCGGTGTCTTCTTATCAACAATTTCAAGCAAGTTATTGTTTGAGATAATCAATAGAGTATCTACATGCTCACGAAGTTGATTGATTCCTTCTACAGCAAATTGTCCACGCTTGCTTCCTTCAAAACCAAACGGACGTGTTACAACACCAACTGTAAGAGCACCCAAATCTTTTGCAATACGAGCAATAACAGGGGCAGCTCCAGTTCCAGAGCCTCCTCCCATACCAGCAGTGATGAAGACCATATCCGCGCCACTGATAGCTTCCGTCAGTGTTTCTTCGCTTTCTTCAGCAGCCTTACGACCAACCTCAGGTTGACCTCCTGCACCCAAACCACGAGTCAATTTAGGTCCTAACTGAATAACAGTCTCAGCTTTTGTACTGCTCAAGGCTTGCACATCTGTATTTGCTGCGATAAATTCTACGCCTGTAACACCTTCGTCGACCATACGGTTGATGGCATTGCCACCACCTCCACCGACACCAATTACTTTAATCACTGCACCTTGGGCAGCAGCTGTATCAAATGAAAATGTCATAATTTATTTTTCCTCTTTATTCGTCAAACATGCTTCCGATCAAGCCACGGAAACGATCTGCTAATTTCGGTTTATTTTGTGAAGTCTGTTGAAAATCTGCAACTTGTTCTGCAGGAGCTACAGGTTCTACTTCTGGAGCAGGAGCTGGTTGAACAGGAGTTGATTGAACAAACTGAGCTGTTTTCTGAATCATTCCCCCAAAACTGAGCGGTTGTTGGAATAATCCTTCATCACCCTTGACTGCTCGTTGAGCCAAGAGATGTACTTCTGTCAATTGTCCCGCGAATTCTGAAAGACTAATCACATGCGCAAAAGCCGGATTACGAATTCCAACTTGGTTTGGAACATAGAGTTTCACACGAACACCAAAAACTTCTTGAGCAAGCTCCACAATACCCGGTAAAATAGCCGTTCCACCAATCAAAACAATGCCACCAGGAAGATCCAATAAATGTCTTCTGTCTAAGTCTTGTTTGATTTGTTCAAAAATATGCTTAATTCGTGCAGAAATAATCTCTGACAAGTAATTTTCTGTTACTTCAACAGGTTCTACTTCCCCAATCACTTCGACTTGGAATGTTTCTTTACTTGCGAGAGGAGGATAAGCCTCTCCATAGTTTAATTTCAAACCTTCGGCTAGTTTCTGTGATGTCTTCAAGACTTTAGAAATATCCTTAGTTACATAATCTCCACCTTCTTGAAGAATATTTGTAAACTGGAGTTCTTGGTTACGGATTGTAGCAACAGTTGTTTGACCTGCTCCCATATCAATCACAGTAGCTCCAAATTCACGCTCTCCTTCGTTCAAGACTGAACGAACCAAAGCCAGTGGTGAAATAATAATATTTTCAACCTGAACACCTGCACGTTCAACTGTCTTACGTAGGTTATGTAAAATAGTGCGAGGGCCTGTATAAAGTAAACCACGCATTTCAAGACGAACACCCATCATGCCACGCGGGTCACGAATACCTTGGAAACCATCTACGATAAATTCTTCTGGAATAAAAGTAATGACTTCACGATCTGGTGTCATACTCTTTGTCAAAGCTGATTTGACAACATTTTCGACATCTTGGTCTGTAATTTCTTTTGTATCAGATGTTACTGGAATCATTCCTTGAGTTGGTTCTACCTGTAAGAGATTAGCTGGTAAACCAACATTCACTGATTTAATTGAAATGCCTGCTTTTTCTTCCGCTTGGGAAATTGCTGATTTGATAGCAGTTGCTGCTGCATCAATATCAACAATAATTCCATCCTTTACACCTTTACTTTTGGCATTACTCACACCAATTACATTTAATTCACCATTTCTCTGCTCGGCTACAAGCACCTTGACAGAGCTTGTTCCAATATCTAGACCTGTAAAAAAGCCTTCTCTAGCCATTACATCGCATCCTCTCTATCTTCCAAGTTTCTAACTTCGTAATATTCAATAGCTAAACGTAGGCATAGCTATTCACAGAATATTATAACACAAAAAATCTCATCGTGCTCAGTTTTTTCCTAAATTTACCAGCCAATTTTTTAGTTTTTCTGTTCAGAAATTCATTCACTGTAAACTTTGTCAACAATCTGTCTATTGTACAAAAAAGAAAGCTCATTTCTAAGCTTTCTTTGCAATCATTTTTTCTGCTTCTTGTTCTAAAAATAGTTCCAAAATTTTCTTTGTCAACGCAATCGCCGCTGCCAAGGCCAGGGAAACGATTAAATAATTAGCTACTAAGCCGTGATCTCCAACCAATGGCGGTTTTGTCAAGAATCCGTAATCACCACCTGTTACCAAATTGACCACAAAAATCAAGGCATTTAGGGCAAAGGTCATGAGAAAAATTCCCTTCACATCCAGCAATCGCGCATTATAGTGTCTCAATAGATAAACTAGAGAGTTCCCCAAGAGTGCTAAATGCCCAAAGATAAAGGACAAAATCGCAATATGGGGGAAAGGATAGGCATCTGGCACTGGATAAACAAAGGCTGCTAATGTCCCAAATGTTCCTAGTAATGCAAAATACTGCCTATATTTAGACTGACCAGGAAGCAAGAGTACCACAAACATAGCCATACGGCAATGGTAAAAAGGTAAGCTTTCTGACAGCGGCATATGGTTGACCCCATACCAACCATAAAGTAGGATCAACTGAACGGCCTGCAAGATTTGGAAAAATCGTTGGTAAACCTTCTTCTCGCGATAGCGATAGGCTGTATAAAAGGTCAAGGCCAAGAGTGTAAATATACTGACATACCAAAAAAGATCAAACTTGGGTGGCTCTGTTGCTTGGGTCGTAAAGAAAATATCCCATAAATTCATCTAGTCTTCCTCATGATTCAAAATTTTCCTGCATTTTATTATACCATGCTACTTAAGAAAAATGGATTTAGAAATACGATAATCATCTTCTTAGTCAAGATATTGCTTCCTCTGGCCTTTATAAACCTGCCAAAGAATCTCTATTTGCTCCTTGGTAATGCGTTTTTCAGATAAGTTCGGCAGCTGGTCAATGGCAAAAAATTGAAGGTCAGCGATTTCTTGATTTTCTTGGAATTGCCCAGCGAGAAGCTTACATTCAAAAACAAACTTTGCATACTGTTTGCTCTGTAGTTGGAAACGATTGGTATCAAAAACAGCTAGCAGTCTTTCAACTTTAGCTTCAAAGCCAGTTTCTTCTTCAATTTCCTTGAGAATATTTTCAGTTGGAGAATAGCTAACCTCACCAAAGCCACCTGGCAAAGCCCAACTATCCTCTCCCTGTCCCCTAACCAGACAAATCTTTTTGTCCTCAACAATCCAAGCACGGACGTCCATTAACGGAGTTGCATAAGCGGAAGTTGGCTTCAAAACTTCTGCCACTTCTTCGGCATCAAGGTCTGATGCTTGATTCAACATTTCAGATAACAGACTTCGCAAGTCTTCATAGCGCTCACGGTCAAAAGGATCTTTTGTAAAGGTTAAGCCAGTATCTGTAAGGGCAATCATTCTTTGCAGATACTTAACAAAATCACTTGTCTTCATTTTCTAAACTTTCTACTAACTTGGCTAGATTCATAGAGTTAGATCCTTTGAGCAGGATTTGGTCATTGGTTCCAAGGCTTTCTTTAACCTGCTTGACTAGGTCTTCAAATTGGTCTTGGTCTTCTGTTTTCTTGAAGTAGTAAACGTGGCCAATTGGGAACATTTGACTGGCCAATTGGGCTAATTCAGCAATGTCTTCTCCATAGAAAATAACGGTATCAAGCACATCTGGAGAAAGGCTCAAAATCATCTGGTTATGGAGTTGAATAGACTGGTCACCAAGCTCCTTCATATCCGCCAACACTGCAATTTTCTTGCCACCTTCATTGGCTGGAATGGCAGAGAATGTCTCCAAAATCAGTTTCATAGCAGTTGGATTGGCATTGTAAACATCTGATAGGATATCTGCTCCATTGGCTGCTTTCTTCCACTCGGTACGGTTACGCGTCAATTCAAGATTTTGGAAAGCCTGACAAATTCGCTCCTCTGAAACTCCTTCTTGCAGGGCAACATAGGATGCAATCATTGCATTGGTGGCATTGTACTTACCAGTCACTGGCAAATCAAGGGCTTGTCCTAAGAAATTAGCCTTAAAGGTCAAGCTATCCTTACGCTCAACCAAGTCTGTGATTTCCAGCTCTGCCCCTTGCCCAAAACGGACTACCTTTTTATCAGCTGGCAAGTAGTCCTCTACAATAGGGTCAGCTGGTGTCAATAACAAGGAACCTGAAGCCATACCATCTGCAATTTGCATTTTTCCTTTAGCAATTTCCGAACGGTCTTTGAAAAAGGCCAAATGGGCTTCTCCAACCAAGGTCACAATGGCTGTTTTTGGATGCGCCAATTCAGACAAGAGGTGGATATCTCCCAAGTGATCCTGCCCCATCTCCAAGACTAACTTTTCTGTTCCTTCAGGCATGTGGAGAACTGTGTAAGGAAGACCAATCTCGTTATTGTAGTTTCCTTGAGTTTTGTAGGTTTTGTAGATTGTTGACAGCAAATGTGCCAACATATCCTTGGTCGTTGTCTTACCATTTGAACCTGTAACTGCAAAGACATCAACAGCCGTTTTCTCAAGATAATAGGCTGCTAGGCTTTGAAAGGCAGTCAACACATCGTCTACTAGAATGTAAGGATGATTTTCGATTTCTTTCTCAGACAGGGTTACAGCAGCACCATTTTCAAAGGCTCTTTCGATAAAGCCATGGCCATCACGCGCACCTTTGAGGGGCACAAACAAGTCCCCTTCCTCAATCAAACGACTGTCAAACTCAGCCTTTTTTAACTGGATGTCCTCAAAGATGCTGACATCATTTTTCGCTCCAACAGCTTGGGCAACTTCGTGGATAGTTAATTTCATTTCTACTCCTTTAAAAAGGGTCGAAGCCCGAGAACTCTAGTCACCTTGCAGTGATGGTTCTGGCTCCTACCCTCTCTTTCATTTTTATAGCAAATGCGCTTCGCGCTTGTCAAAACTTTCCTTGGCAAGGTCAACCAAACGCTCGATTAGGTCTGGGTAGCTGATTCCCATATTGTCCCAAAGTAATGGATACATTGACCACTGGGTGAAACCTGGCATGGTATTGAGCTCATTTAGGAAGATTTCTCCCTTATTTGTATAAAAGAAATCACAACGAGATAAGCCTAAACCACCAATGGCACGGAAGGCCGTTTCTGCATTTTGACGCATGACAGCTACCACATCATCACTGATTTTAGCTGGGATATCCATGGTAATCTTGTTATCAATATACTTGGCGTCATAGTCATAGAAGGCAACATCCTTGACTACTTCTCCAGGAAGGGTGCTTTTGACATCGTAGTTGCCCAGTAGACCAACCTCGATTTCACGAGCAATCACCCCTTGCTCTACCAAGACACGACTATCATATTGGAAGGCCAGTTTCAAGGCTTGACGCAGTTCTTCTTGATTTTCAGATTTAGAAATACCGACACTTGAACCCATATTTGATGGTTTTGTGAAGACTGGATAAGTCAATTTTTCTTCAACTTCAGCGATTTTAGAAGTCATATCATCACCTTCAACGATAGCCACATAAGGAACTTGAGCAATGCCAGCAGATTCTAACACACGTTTGGTCGTGATTTTGTCCATGGCAAGACTAGATGACAATATGTTACAACCAACATAAGGCATTTTCAAAACTTCGAGGAAGCCTTGAACAGAACCATCTTCTCCCATCGGACCGTGAAGAACTGGAAAGACAACTGCCCCTTCTTCGTAGATAGCACTTGGAGCAATTTTCTTATCCCAATCAATAGTTTCATTGGTCATGAGACGGTCCTCTTGCTCTGGAGTCTGACTAAATTCCTGCGTTTTAATAAAATCACCTGACTGACTGATAAAGAAAGTCTTGACTGTGAAACGGTCATAATTAACCGCACGCATGACACTCTCAGCTGAAAGGACAGAGACTTCACGCTCTGCACTACGTCCACCATATAAAAGAATAATCGTTTGTTTCATATTACTTGTCCTAATTCTACTAGAATACTCGCTCTTTAGTATATCATATTTGCTTGGTTTTTTAAAACTTGAACCTGATTCTACTCATCACACTATACAAAAAGAGACCGATAAAACAAATATCGATCTCCTTGATTTTTTATATAAATGAATTGAGTTCGTTAATTTGTCTCTTCTTACAACTCTGTTCGATTTTCAATAGCCCGTAAGAGAGTCACTTCGTCCGCATACTCGATATCTGCTCCGACAGCGAGGCCTCGTGCCAGACGAGTAACCTTGATCCCAGCTGGCTTGAGTAAACGGGAAAGATACATCGAAGTCGCTTCCCCATCTGCTGTGGCATTGGTTGCTACGATGACTTCTGAAACCTCACTATCCATGAGACGAGTCATAAGGCTCTTGAGATTGATATCATCTGGACTGATACCATTCATGGGGGAAATGAGTCCATGTAAGACATGATAGAGTCCATGATATTCTTGGATGTTCTCCATGGCTGCCACATCACGACTATCCTCGAGAACTAAAATCGTTGTCTGGTCACGAGTCGAATCGGTACAGATAGAACAAGGATCGTCATCAGTCAGGCGACCGCAGATGGAACAGTAGGTCAGCTCTCTCTTCGCAGAAAGGAGATTTTTGGCAAATTCATTGACATCGTCATCAGACATGCCAATGGTATAGAAGGCCAGACGGGTAGCCGTCTTAATCCCGATACCCGGTAACTTAGAATAACTGTCAATTAGCTTGGCTATAGGTGTTGGATAAAGCATAAATTCCTTTCTAATTCATTGGATGATGTTGGTTATAGAGGTTGATAATATCGCGCGCAATGGAAGGTCCGACACCATTTGTAAGGTTGGTGTTATGAGGGAAGACAACAGCTACAGCGATTTGAGGATTATCTGATGGTGCATAAGCCACAGCATTGGTATTGTTAGCTGTTTGACCTCCCTCAACATAACTTTCGGCAGTACCTGTTTTACCACTAATGGATACAGCTGCGCCATTTGAAAAGGCACGACCTGTCGTCAGAGCACTACCACCATGTGAAACTTGATAAAATCCTTGTTGGAGGATGGAAACATCAGACTCAGAAATATTAATTTTATTCATTTCCTTGCTATCAATAGATTGGATCAAGTTCCCTAAGCCACCTTGTTCATTATTTCCATAAATTCCCTCAACAATGTGAGGTGCAATTCGAACACCATTGTTGGCAATAGTTCCAACATACTGGGCCAATTGCATTGGGGTGTAGTTATCAAACTGACCAAATGCATTGGTAATGTAATTAGCAAAATTATACTCTTTTGGTATAAAACCAGTTGACTCATCTGGAAGGTCAATGCCTGTTGAGGCTCCAAGACCATATTCCGCAAATGTCGAACGAAGTTTCCCCATAGCGGATTCTAAATTGTTAGTTAAAACAAACATATTGGGTTGATAGGTCTGACCCATAATGCCCAAAGCCGTTTGAACCATATAGGTATTAGAAGAATACTCCAAGGCTTCCACAGCTGTAATCGGGAATGAACCATAGGCCTGAGTGTACCAAGAATTAATCGGAGCTGAGCCTTGGAAGACAATCGGTTGGTCTGTCAAGGTCTGGTTCCCTGACAAGACTCCATTCTCCCAACCAGAACTGATGGTCGCCGCCTTGACAACCGAACCTGGGACAAAGACATTAGTCACCGTTCCCAAGGAATCAGGCGTTAGCTCTCCCGTTTTCAGATCATGTTTGAGCCCTGACATAGACAAAACCGCACCTGTTTTTGGGTTCAAAGCAACTGCATAAACACCTTCAGAATATCTGGCTCCTCCATTTCCTAACTCGGAATTGAAATAACTTTTCAGCAAAGCATCCACGCTATCTTGAAAGGCCAAATCAATGGTCAGTTTAATATTGTTTCCTTTTGTACCATCTTCGATATTTTCGACACTTTCCATATTGCCATACTTGTCTAGATGGATTTCTTTCACCGAGCGTTTTCCTTGCAAGGTTTCTTCATATTGTTTTTCTAGATAAGAGGTACCAACACGGTCATTTAGAGAATAACCCTTTTTAAGATAAGCATCTGCTTCTTCAGCTGGGAGACCAGCTTTTTCACTGGATACACTACCTACTATAGAAGAAAGTGAGGTATCTAGAACCTTTCGATCCCACGAAGTCGAAATACTGATACCAGGTAAATTCTTAGAAGCCGAAGCAATCAAGGCAATCTGTGTATCTGTCAAGGCATCTGTCGCAACGGTTCCTGTCGCAAAATTTTCTACTGCATTGAGTTGGCTAAAGAGATAAATTTCTTTCTTTTCGTCATCAGAGTATGCCAATTGACTTGAATCGATACTCTCAACAGTATTATTGTATAGCTCTGATTCAGATAATTGATTTCCATCAGAATCCAGTCGCTTCTCACGTGGTAAACTTTCCACTGCTTTCTTATAAACGTCTTGATCTGCTAGGTAATAGTCCGCCAACTGTCGGTCAGTCAACGTTGGAGAAGAAACTCCCACATAGGCTAGTAACTTCTTAGCAGTTTCTTTCAGATCTTTAGCCGTCATTTTATTACTACGTGTAAAGGAAACAACCTGCTTTAGCGTATTTTCTACCAAAGGTTTTCCACTAGCATCATAAATTTCCCCACGGGCAGAACTGGTTGTGACCCTGGTCTGACTAGCTGAGGCTAGCTTTTTTTCGTAAAAATCCTTGTTCAAAACCTGCATATACAACAAACGACCAATAATGGTCATAAAGAGTAAAATGACGATTGAAAACAATAAATTAAGCCGAATCGGAATCGAATGGCTGTTAAATTTTCTCATACAAATCAGTCTCATTTCTAACTTAAAATCTTACTCTTAATTGTACCATAATTTGAGCAGAAAATTATGGAAAAGCAAAGAAGCTTTTTTCGTTTTTACGGTAAGATACTTTTTTATTTATTCATCTCTATATTATATGTTATAATGAATGTAAAAGTTCAATAGTCTAGCCTTTTTCCAATACGACTCATTTAAAGGAGCCTTCCCTATGGACAAACCAGATATCGCAACTGTCATTGATTCACATTTTGAAGAAATGACAGACCTAGAACAAGAAATCGCTCATTATTTTTTACAAGCAGAAACAATTGCAGATGATTTATCTTCTCAACATGTAACTCAAAAATTACATATTTCCCAGGCTGCTCTGACCCGCTTTGCTAAAAAGTGTGGCTATACTGGCTACCGAGAATTTATTTTCCAATACCAACATCAGGCAGAAAATCAAACTAAACAAGTCTCCAAGCACAGTCCACTGACCAAACGAGTCCTCAGAAGTTATAGCAATATGAGGGAACAAACACAGGACTTGATTGACGAAGTACAACTAGAACGAATTGCCCAGCTAATCGAAGATGCTGAGCGTGTCTACTTCTTCGGAACAGGCAGTTCTGGTCTTGTCGCCCGTGAAATAAAATTGCGCTTCATGCGTCTAGGTGTAGTCTGCGAGGCTTTGACAGACCAAGACGGCTTTGCTTGGACAACCAGCATTATGGATGAGAATTGTCTAGTACTCGGTTTCTCACTTTCTGGTACAACACCTTCTATTTTAGATAGTCTACTAGACGCTAAGGAGATGGGAGCAAAGACTGTACTCTTTACAAGTGTTCCCAATAAAGATAGTCAGGCCTATACAGAGACTGTTCTTGTAGCCACCCACAGCCAATCCTCCTACATCCAACGAATATCCGCTCAACTTCCTATGCTCTTCTTTATCGATTTGATTTATGCCTACTTTTTGGAAATCAATCGTGAAAGCAAGGAGAAAATCTTTAATAGCTACTGGGAAAATAAAAAACTCAACGGTTATCGTAAACAAAAACGTGTCAGAAAATCCTAGTTTGGCTGAGCCAAACTAGGATTTTTATTCATCACTAAACACACCTCTTCTGAATTATGAATTAGTCATATCTTGACTTAGTCTTAAATAACTTCATGTAATCACTTTTTGAAGGGAGTAAATAAGCAAGTCTGACTGTATCCTCAACAATTGTATATAATACAATGTAATCCTTACTCAAGGTCAATCCTCTCGTTTGGTAGTGAGGATCTAATTTCTTACCAAATTTTTCATCGGCATCAAATCCAGCTTGGGGGAAAATTTCTAGACGATTAATATCTTTTCTGATACTCGCCACTTTTCGTCTCGCAGCCTCTACAGAACCGATTTCCTCTGCTATATACTGATATATTTTATCCAGACTATCAATCACTCTAGGAGAATACAAAATCCGATATTTTTTATAATCCATAGCGTGTCACGACATCCTCATCTGTCAAGTAATTTCCAGCCTCAATCTTGGCATAACTTTCTTGAACTTCTGCTTGTAATTGTCTAAACAAATACTCCTTCTCTAATTCCTCTTCACTAAGTAAATCTACTCCATTTGTTACGACAACATTCTTTAAAAATAATCTGAGTGCTGATGAAAGGGAGAGATTTTGTTCTTTTAACACTTCCATAGCATCGTTTACCAATTCTCTATTAGCTTGGAAGGTTACCATTTTACTTGAATTCGCTATAGCCATTTTATATAACTCCTTTATATATTTTATTTATTATCTCACAATTATAAAGAAAGTCAAGGGAACTTGATTAGAAAATCCTAGTTTGGTTAAACCAAACTAGGATTGTTTTGTTTTAAAATGATAATAAGCACCCAACATCCCTGCTGTATTTTGGTGATGAGCAAATTCTAATCGTGTTTTTTCTGCCAGACTTGGTACCAAGGCCGCCTTCAGGGCTGTGCGGATCTTAGGTTTGAGAATTGCCTCTTGCCCCATGATACCACCACCTAGAATGACCACTTCTGGATTGGCCACATAGCAAATATTTGCCAGACCTTTTCCTAGATAGTCTACCATGCGGTCAATACCAGCCATACAAATCTTGTTTCCTTCAGTGGCTTCCTTAAAGATACGTCGACCATTCCACTGGTCAACTGGATCTCCATGACCTGCTGCTACATACTCCACCAAGGCTGTTGTAGAAGCCAAATCTTGGAACGCTCCATCCTGCATATGCATATAACCGACTTCGCAGGCTGAATTGCTAAATCCATGGAAGACTTTCCCATCCATAATCAAACAACCACCGATACCGGTTCCAATAGTCAAGCAAAGAGTGACACTCGCTCCCTTGCCTGAACCAGATACCGCTTCAGCAAGACCTGCACAGTTGACATCATTTTCAATTTCACAAGGAATATTAAAGTTAGTCTCAATTTCCTTCTTGAACTGGGTGCCTGCATAATTTGGAATCTGAGGCCCAGCATAGAAAATCTCACCCTTATCTGGATCCACCATTCCTGCAGAAGAAATGGCAACACCTGCTACTGGGCCTTTTTCTA
>ERZ773203.593-NODE-593-length-19899-cov-16.027111_pt1 | contig 19899 bp, 19 predicted proteins | sample MGYA00580529_ERZ773203 | MGnify/ENA primary metagenome ERZ773203 (study PRJEB29015, sample SAMEA2738176) | human oral metagenome | biome: human oral; feature: human-associated habitat; material: saliva | place: China | collected 2177 ... | reverse complement strand
AGTTTATGGGACAGCGAATAGCAGGAGGCGTATTCCTTTGTATCGTCGGAGCTCTGCCAAGCATTCTCTTTGATGATAGCGATAAATATGCTTCTGGAATAGCGAAGATCTCGGCACCGATTATGCTGGTTTTGGTTGCAGCCGCAGTGTATATGTTCGTAAAAGTGGGAATAATAAGCGTCAGTTACAGCAAACTCCTCCAAGAAGGCGATTATACACCGGAGCACAAGCGGGTTGAGCAGAAGATGGAGCCATTTGCAGGTATTTACTGGATTGCTGTAGCATTTATATATCTAATACCAGGGTTTTTACTAGGTTATTGGAATAAGACATGGATTATATGGCCGATTGCAGGAGTAATATACGGAATTATCTATAAGCTATATGAGATGCATCTAAAGAGAAGGTTCGATAAGTAAGTCTTTGGAACGGAAGTTGTAATAATTAATCAGCTTAACAAGATAGAAAAACTCCCTTTGAGGTAAAATCTCAAAGGGAGTTTTGTTTTGCTGTTGAGTTAATACGAATTAGATTAAGCTGCTGCCTGACCCTTGTCTGACTTCAGTGCATAAAGCACAAGTCCTACCACGAATCCAACTACTGCAGGTACAACCCAGTCCATTCCGATATCAGATAGCGGTAGGAAACCACCAACTGACTTTATGAATCCTTCTAGGTGAAGTGCTGAAACGGTTGCTGGAGGTAGACTCTTTATACCGTCGAATAAAGCAGGCACCATAGTGAATCCGATAGACCATCTGTAAACTGTTGAATGGTAGTTGAACAGTCCACCGATGAGGCTGACTAGTATGATAACGATAGTTAGCGGATATAAGAACATCAGTACTGGTACTGAGTAAGCGATTATCTTAACTAGTCCAAAGTTTGCAAATGTGAACGAGATGAGTGTGAATACTACCGCCCAAGCCTTGTACGAAAGCTTGTTAGGGAACATCTCACCAAATGTCTCTGCGCATGCAGTTACTAGACCGATAGCAGTCTTTAGACAAGCAAGAGTGATCATCAGTGCAAGGAATACTCCGCCTACACCGCCAAAGTAGTGGCTAGCGAGCTTGTTGAGAAGTGTTCCGCCATCTGGCTGCACTTCGAAGATACCTCTTGACTGAGCTCCTGCAACAACTAGAGCGAGGTATATAACAGCCATAAGCACTGCACATCCAACACCAGCAAGAGCAGTGGATTTAGCTATGTTCTTAGGCTCTTTTACACCGAGGTTTCTAACTGCATTGATTATGATGATTCCAAATGCGAGTGATGCAAGAGCATCCATTGTGTTATATCCTTCGAGGAATCCTCTGAAGAATGGGTGAGCAACGTACTCTCCTGTTGGAGCAGCGCTTGAAACAGAACCCATCGGCTTAACGAAGCACATAACGACTAGAACCGCAAGGAATGCGAGGAATAGCGGATTGATGATCTTACCAACGTTAGTAAGGATGTTCGACGGTCTTAGCGCGAAGAACAGCACTGCTGCGAAGAAGCACAGGGAGAAAACTCCAAGTACAACTGGAGAATCCTTGCCGACAGCAGGAACTACTCCGACAGAGTAAGGTACAGTTGCGGTTCTAGGAAGCGCGAAGAACGGTCCTATAGTAAGGTATAGTAGACACGTAAAGAACAAGCTGTACGGTCTCGACACCTTGCATCCTAGGTCATAGAGACCCTCACTACGTGATAAGGAAATCGCAATAATACCGAGCAATGGCAATCCTACTCCCGTAATGATGAACCCGAAAGTTGCCGCTGCTGTGTGACTGCCTGCCTGCTGTCCCATGAGTGCTGGGAATATCAGATTACCTGCTCCGAAGAATAGTCCGAAGAGGAGTGAGGCTAGAACTACATATTCCTTCATAGTGAATTTCTTATCCATTTTTTGTCCCCTTTTTCAAATAATTTGTATAAATTTAATAAAGAGCATAGCATGTTTTATTAAAAATCACAACATATTTTTGGTATTTTTAAAATTTAAACAATGCAAAACATCGTTAAAAAAGCCCAGACACATTGAAAATTAAACGTTTATAGCGAGTGTATAAATTTTCGAAATTAGCTAGTAACCAATTAAACGACATAAGATAGATTGATATCGTTTGATTATAAATCTAAATGGTAAACTTAATTCGAATAATATTGCATTATTATCCGAACAAGAATATACTTATACTATAGTTAGTTTAATCTAACTCGATACAAATCAAAACTCGTGCATGTTACTTTTGTTTCAGTACCAACATGCATTTAAGTTAGAATATACTAACTTAATTTCTACAGTATTCCTTCCTACTATATATAGAGAGAATATTAATGTTTCAGGAGATAATGATGGCTGAGCTTGCTTTATCAGAACAGGTGAATAATGAGGATGTGAGACATCTTAACCGAAGAAAGATTAACCCGCTTACATTAATTATCATCAATGCGGTTCTTCCAGTTGTAACTATGTTCTTCCCCACTGATAAAAGCATAATAATCGGACTATGTTTAGGGTATACGGCGTTACTCATCGCTCGCAGATATAAGACTGCTCTTAAGACTCTTATATGGGTAGCTGTGGGGATAATGCTTATCCTTTTAAATAGCTTCTATATTAAGAGTAGCGTCTTGGGAATGATGATCAATATGACAGTCTACTTTACGCCGTGCATACTAATCGCAGTGTTGATAGTCACAGATTATAATTCGTCAGAAATACTGTCTGCTCTACAGAGGCTACATCTGCCAAAGATATTTATAATCGGACTCACCATCACTATCAGATACATCCCGACATTTAGAAGAGAGTTTCGCATAATAAAGCAGGCTATGCACATCAGGGGTGTCGAGTTTTCAATGAAGCACCCACTAAGAACCTTCGAGTACTTGCTCGTACCACAGCTTTTTAGATGCGTGAGCTTAAGCGCAGAGCTGACAGCAGCAGGACTCACGAAAGGGATTGCAACAAAAGAGAAGAGGACGAGCTATTTTGATAATCGATTTCATGGAGTGGATTACGTGATGTTTGCAATCGGAGGAGTAGGAATGGTCTTAATCATCGGGGGTTTAATATGAAGGATGTCATGGAGGCGAGAAATCTGACATTCGCTTATGAAGGTGAGCATACACCCGTACTTGAAGATGTTAACTTTTCAATTACAGAAGGTAGCATAGTATTTATCTCCGGTCTTAGTGGCTCTGGAAAATCTACACTCCTTAATGTAATAAACGGCCTGATCCCAGAGGTTATAGATGGGAAGCTGAGCGGAGAACTGTTTGTAGGTGGGAAAATTAAGGTCACGATGACCGAGCGAAGCGTGCTTATCGGAAATGTATTTCAAAATCCGAGAAGTCAGTTCTTTACAACTAATACGACTGCGGAGCTCGTATTTGCGATGGAGAATTTCGGCGTATCGAAGCCGGAGATGGAGCGACGGCTTAAGGCTTTGGTTAAGAAATATAAGCTAGAGTACCTTCTCGATAGAGACATCTATGAACTCTCCTCTGGAGAAAGGCAGATGCTCGCACTGATGTCAGCTCTGATTATGAATCCTCGTATAGTGATATTCGATGAACCGTCTGCAAATCTCGACTACGGAAATGCTATGAGGTTAAGAAGGCAGATTGAAGAATTGAAGAGCGAGGGGGTTACCGTGCTAGTAGCAGACCATCGATGTTTCTATCTGCGTGGGCTTATAGACAAGGTGCTGCTTCTTAACGATAATACGGTAACGGAGTATGAAAGTGAAGAGGCTTACTTCAGTAGTGATTACGCGGCGAGAGCTGTAAATCTCTTTGACGAGAAATATGAAAGCAGACTAATCGCAAGGGCAGGTCCTGTAGATGTAAGAATAGAGAACGTTTCTTGCAAGGGAATCCTGCAAGGGGTGAGTGCTGAGTTTAGGCGCGGTGAAATCTCAACCATCGTAGGGGTAAATGGTGCAGGTAAGACCACACTGGCGAGACTCATCTCTGGCGTTATCAACCCAGATAGCGGCAGCGTAGAGATTGAGGGTCAGGCTCTGTATATAATGCAGGATGCAGATTATCAGCTGTTTGGAGCATCTTGCATGAAGGAGCTTGAGATTAGCAGCATGGATGAAGAACTCAATACTGAAGCACTTAAAGATCTAAATCTATATGAATTTAGAGATACCCATCCGCACAGCCTTAGCGGTGGTCAGAAGCAGCGGTTACAGATGGCGATAAGCAGGGTGAGTCAGAATAAGGTAATAATATTGGACGAACCGACTAGCGGTCTCGACAAAAGGTCGATGCATCGTGTCGTAGAACAACTTGAATCGATGAAGCGAAACCACACTATCATAATCGTCTCTCATGATTATGAGTTTATAAGAAACATTTCAGATAGAATTTTATATCTCGAGGATGGGCGTATAAGGGAAAATTTTTATTTGGACGAGGATAACGTAAGTCAGTTAAATAAAACTTTTGAAGAAATGGAGGCTTTTTATGAATAACAAGCTTAAGACTAAGGATTTTATACTCATTGCGCTGCTTACAGCTGTGTACATGATTATCTACATGGTATCGATGCTCGTAATCACCCCGCTTGGAGCACTAGGACACTCGGTAAGCCCGGGGATATGCGCTATTTTCTCTGGAACCGTCATATATTTTATGGCAAAGAAGCTCGGTAAGATGTGGCAGTACACGATTATGACGGTGCTCGTTATGGCGTGCTTTACGCTTATGGGTGGCGGTTATATACCGTGGTATATAACATCAATTGGTATGGCTATAATTGCCGATTTTATCGCTTCAAGGAAAGGCAAAGAGGTTAGTACTTGTAGGGTTGCTATCGCATCTGGAGTTCTGCACGTAGGACAGGCTTGGGGTGCAATTATACCTGCAAGCTTCTTTGTCAGCCGATACAAAAGCTATTGGATGCAGAAAGGGCAAACTGAAGCTGAGATGAACAACTACATTAAGTATACCGCAGGTACGTGGGGCGTGATATCGACAGCTGTTGTATTCGTGATGGCGGTGATCGGTGCTTACCTCGGATATCTAATACTCAGAAAGCACTTCAAGGAGGCTTAGAATGGGTGTATTTAAAAAATTATTTAGCTATGCGGAAGACCGTAAGGGATGCATGGTAGCGGCTATGCTGCTATCTGCCGTAGCGACGATTCTGTCGTTCATTCCGTATTATTATCTATGGAAAATGCTCCATGAGATAACAGGAGATGCAGACTACTCGAGAATTAGCAAGCTGTCGTATCTGATATTTGCAACGACAATTATATACATGTTCACGTATATCGCAGCACTCATGTGTAGCCATCTATTTGCTTTCAGACTGGAAACGAACATGAAGAAGAAGGGGCTAAATGCTCTTCTCGACGGATCGTTTTCGTTCTTCGACATGAACTCATCTGGAAAGACTAGAAAAATTATAGATGACAATTCAGGAAATACGCACACAATAGTAGCGCATATACTGCCTGATTCCGTAAATGCAGTGCTGTTCCCGATATGCCTGCTGGTACTCTCGTTCATGGTGAGTAAGTACGTAGGTATCCTGATTGTTGCGGCGGTAATTGCGGCGAGCATCTGTTTTAAATTCATGTATTCTGACTCAGATATGATGAAAGAGTACATGGGAGCACTAGACGACATTAACTCGGAAACGGTCGAGTATGTGCGAGGGATACAGGTGATCAAGATATTTAATATGGTGGTTGAATCGTTTGAGCGTCTGTACAAGTCAATTATTAGATACTCTGAGGTTGTTAACAAGGAGTGCCAGATGTGTAGAAGACCATACGTTATATTTCAGGTGTGTATGCTTTCTCTATCAGCACTAATTGTACCGGTTGCATATATCGCGATGCCAAAATCACCACAAGCTAGTGAGACAATCAGCCTGGTGGTGTTCTTCGCAGCTTTTTCGGGGCTTCTGATGAGTGCATTTATGAAGGTCATGTTTTTCAGTAAGAATTTTGAGATGGCTAACGATGCGATCAGCAAGCTGGAGTCACTATTTGATGAGATGGACAAGAACAAGCTAGCACATGGGGATGTCTCAGATATGACTAGTCATGATATAGATTTTTCAGGAGTTACATTTAGATATGAAGAGGGTGTAGATGTTCTAACAGACTTCAGTCTTAAACTTGAGAGCGGTAAGAAATATGCCCTTGTGGGATCATCGGGCAGTGGAAAATCCACTATAGCCAAGCTAATCTCTGGATTCTACCCAGTATCGAGTGGAGAACTAAAAATCGGTGGAGTGGACATTTCAAAATATAAAAGGGAGACACTAGAACATGAAATTGCCTTCGTGTTCCAAAACGCCAAGCTGTTTAAAACCAGCATCTATGAAAATGTAAAAATTGGAAGACCTGATGCATCGCGCGAAGAGGTGATAAAAGCACTTGACCTTGCGATGTGCGGAAGTATTCTCGATAAGTTTGAAACGCGCGAGGATACGATAATAGGAGCAAAAGGTGTTCACCTATCTGGCGGTGAGACGCAGAGGATTGCAATAGCTAGGGCAATTCTAAAGGACGCTCCGATAATAATCCTCGATGAGGCAAGTGCTGCTAGTGACCCGGAAAATGAGTATGAGATGCAGCAGGCCTTTTCGAAGTTAATGGAAGGCAAGACAGTAATCATGATAGCGCACAGGCTTTCAAGTATCAGGAATGTAGATGAGATATTGGTTGTAGAGGACGGAAAAGTTACTGAACATGGTTCCCATGATGAACTTATCGCAAAGGATAGCAAGTACAAGAATCTGCAGAATCTATACAACCAGGCTAACGAATGGAGGCTATCATAATGAAACGAAAATTACAGAGACATTTTTCGCTTACAGACAAAGGGATTGACAACATGATGAGGGCATCGGTTTCATCGTTTTTCAAGTATGTGACCTTTATGCTTCCACCTATGATTGTGTTCATTTTTCTGAATGATATGATAAATAGCAACCTAAAACCAATAGCGCACTATATCGGGATCATAGTTATCATAGCTATCCTTATGTACCTTGCAACAGCTAGGGAATACAAGCTCACTTACGATGTCACATACGAAGAGAGCGTAAATCTCCGAATCGAGCTCGCGAAGAAAATCAAGGAGCTGCCGCTCTCGTACTTCTCGACACATAACTTGTCCGATCTCTCGCAGACGATTATGATGGATGTAAGCAATATAGAGATGGCTATATCTCATGCTGTGCCGGAATTTATAGGATTCGTGGTGTTCTTTGCGATTATAAGCATCATGATGTGTATCGGGAATCTTGCTTTAGGGCTTGCAGTGGTCATGCCTATCTGGATGGGGATAGCGCTTATGTTTGTATTCAAGAATTTCCAGACCAGGAAAGTCAAGGTATATTACAAGCAGCTTCTCGACAATGCGAATGCGTTCCAAGATGCATTCGAAATGCAGCAGGAAATCAAGAGCTATTCCATGCAGGATGAAGTGAGACGCGATGTAACTTCTAAGATAGAAAGCACTGAGAAAATACATACTGCCGCAGAATTTACAATGGCAATAAGTGCTACAGTTTTGCGTGTAGTTCCGCTGCTTGGACCAGTGCTAGTAGCTGTAATCGGAGCAACTCTTTACGCAAAAGGTTCTGTAAGCCTTCTGTACTACGTTGGATATCTCATGGCAGTAACCACCATATCTCATCAATATGCGTCACTCTCCGAGTTTATCGCAGCGATATTTTTCTTTGAGGATAGCTATGACAGAATTCGAGATCTCATGGATGAGGAAGTGCAGCCTGGTATAGATAAGGAAGTGCAGAAGTTTGATATCTGCTTTAATGACGTCGAATTTCAATATGGTGATAATAAGGTTATAAATGGGGTTAGCTTTACAGCAAATCAGAATGCTGTTACGGCTATAGTAGGCCCTTCAGGGTGCGGTAAGACTACCGTGCTTAGGTTGCTCTCGCGTCTATATGATTACGATAAAGGTGAAGTCACTGTCGGCGGAGAGGATATAAAATCTGTCAGCACAGCATCGCTGTTCAGCAAGATATCTATCGTATTTCAGAACGTAGAGCTCTTTAATACGAGCGTAATGGAGAATATCAGGCTAGGGCGCAAGGATGCAACTGATGAAGAGGTTTTGGCAGCTGCGAAGCTTGCTAACGTCGACGAGATAGTAGCGAAAATGCCAGATGGATACGAAACCATAATTGGCGAAAACGGATCCAAGCTCTCGGGTGGGGAGAGACAGCGTATATCTATAGCGAGGGCATTTCTGAAGGATGCGCCGATAATACTTCTCGATGAGATTTCGGCATCGCTCGATGTAGAAAACGAGATGGAGATTCAAAATAGCATTAACAAACTCATCGAAAACAAGACCGTAATCATAGTATCTCATAGGATGAAATCGATTGAAAAGGCTGATAAGATTGTTGTCATGGATGACGGCAAAGTTGTTAGTGCTGGTAAGCACGAAGAACTCCTTAAGAGCTCTAAGCTTTACGGAGATATGGTGAGAAAATCACAGTTAACCGAGGAGTACATCTATTAGATAATATCGCTGCTCAGGATCAGTAATGGCTGCTGCATATGCTTTAATATTCTATAGAAATGCATATGACAAAGTTCATACAGAATCAACTAAAAAGAGGCTGAACCAGCTAATTAAGCTAGGGTTCAGCCTCTTCGCATTTTTAATTATACAGCCTAGAAGTTACTTGTCTGCAGGAAGCTCGTTGTATTTACTGAGTAGCTCATGCTTCATGTTCCAGAGCTTCTTGGATAGGTCAACGTAGTATGTCTGAGGATTTTCAAATCTCAGCATCTCGCTCCACAGAGTCTCAATCTGCTCCATACAATATGAACGTATGCTCTCGAGGTCTGGGGACTCGTATACGCACTCGCCCTTGTCGAAAACCTTTACCATCAGCTCCTTAACCGTGAAGTTAGTCAGTCTCTTGCGTTTCCAGATAGCATTAGGGTCAAATATCTCAACGCCATCTCTCGTTGGAGCCTCTTCATCGTGGAGCGCGATGAGGTCGCCCATGACCTTGCCAGTCTCGTTGTCGAAAAACCTGTAGACTTTCTTGAAACCTGGGTTTGTAATCTTCTCGACGTTCTCTGATATCTTCATCTTAGGAATCATCATGCCGTTACGCTCTATGGCAGCGAGCTTGTACACTCCGCCAAATACAGGTTCAGACTTAGCCGTGATTAGGCGCTCACCAACACCAAATGAGTTAACCTTAGCCCCCTCGAGGATGATATCTCTGATTAGCCACTCGTCAAGAGAATTGGAAACTACTATAGCACAGTCCTCGAGACCGTTAGCATCGAGTATCTCCCTAGTCTTCTTGGTGAGGTAGGAGATATCGCCGCTGTCGATTCTAACGCCCATCTTGGCAGGCTTCATCTCTTTGAATACTTTGATGGCATTAGGAAGCCCCGACTTTAGAACGTTGTATGTATCTATCAGCAGAACTGCGTTGTCAGGATAGATTCTCGCATATTCCTTAAATGCTTCGTATTCGCTGTCAAATGTCTGCACCCAGCTATGTGCCATAGTTCCGAGCGCCGCCACGCCGTAGTCTCTATCAGCAATCGCACACGCAGTGCCTGCGCAGCCGCCTATATAAGCAGCTCTCGCTCCGTATATAGCACCAGATGCGCCCTGTGCTCTTCTAGAACCAAATTCCATGACAGGTCTACCCTGAGCCGCCCTTACGACTCTGCTTGCCTTGGTGGCAACTAGACTCTGATGGTTGATAGTTAGAAGTATAAATGTCTCAACAAACTGCGCCTGAATCAGCGGACCAGTCACCGTGATAATCGGTTCGTGAGGGAATATCGGAGTACCCTCGGGAACAGCCCATACATCACAAGTGAATTTGAAGTCGCGCAGGTAGTCTAGAAACTCTTCGCTAAAAATCCCCTTTGAACGTAGATACTCAATATCTTCTTCTGTGAAATGCAGATTCTTGAGATACTCGATGACCTGCTCGAGTCCCGCCATAATCGCATATCCGCCCTGATCAGGAACTCTGCGGAAGAACATGTCGAAGCAAGCCTCGTAGTCGCGAACATCAGAATGGAAATAGCCGTTAGCCATAGTGATTTCGTAGAAATCAGTCAGCATCGTTAGATTGTAATTATCAAGCATTGATTCTCTCCTATATTATTAGCCTACCAAGTCTGAAATTACAGACTCGACAGACGCCCCTTTCTTAAATGAGTAAGTACCCGCATCGATGTCTGACACATCGTGTCCCTGCGCCTTCACATCCGCAGCAAACTGCTTATAATCCGCGAAAAGATTCTTGTCGATAAGATCGGATACATCAGCCTCGCCGCCACCGTTTATAGTAACACTCACGTCCTTCTTGAGAGCACCGTTCTTAAACGCACTTCCATACTTGAGAGTGGAAGCGGAGTTCAAGGTTTCCTCGGACTGCTTGCGGTTTGACTGGCTTGCAAGAACCTGTGGGTATTTCATAATTACGTTGAAGCGCCACACTATAACTCCTGCTGCCATCATGACGATTACAAGTGCAATTATAATGTCATTGGTGTTATGAAATAGATCCTTAAAATTCTTCATTCTAAATTCTCCTTCATGCTGCGCCACCAGACGCAACTTTACAGAAAATTATACATTTTTTTGCTAACGATTGCAAACAATAGAAGAGGTGCGACACCTTGTTAATAAGCCGTTTGCATGGTACAATATACGGTACGATTTAGATAGAAAGCAGATATAAATGAAGCAAATTGAGATAAATTCCAACGACGCGGGTAGACGCCTCGACAAATTCATGCGCAGATACCTTCCAAAGGCAACTCTGAGCACCATTTACAAGATCATTCGAAAGGATGTAAAGGTTAATGGTAAGCGCGAGGGCAATAATTATATGCTCGCTGAGGGAGATGTTCTTACGTTATATATCAGCGATGGACTTATTGAAGAGTGGAGTGCCGCAACTAGGAATGATAATAGACCTAAGGTGCGACGCAATTTCAAAATTGTATACGAAGATGAGGATATCTTAGTTGCCGACAAGCCGTTTGGGCTACTGACTCACGGGGACCAAAGAGAGAAGAAGAATCATTTGGCTAACCAAGTTAAGGATTACCTTATAGAGACGGGAGCTTACAATCCTAGGGAGAAGGTGTTTACACCAGCCCCTGCAAATCGCCTCGACCGAAACACGACAGGTGCGGTGCTGTTCGGCAAGAATAGCGCTTCGCTGAAAGCCCTAGGTGAGATGATTCGTGAGGATAAGGTCGACAAGTTCTATATGACCATCGTGTATGGGCATCTCGAAAAGGAAATCGACCTAAAGGGCAGGCTTATCAAGGATCAGAACACCAATACTGTAAAGATTTTGGATATAGGTGATAGCAGAGGCCGTGAGATAGAAACTATCGCAAGACCTGTGCGCAGGATCGGTGATTTTACACTAGTCGAGATCAGGCTCGTGACGGGAAGGACTCACCAGATTAGAGCACATATGGCGTCGGTCGGACATCCTGTAATAGGTGACGTCAAGTACGCTAGAGGTAGAGCTGCTGATGTGAACCGTAGGCTGAAGCAGAGATTCGGTCTCAGCACGCAGCTTCTACACAGCTGCCGGATAACCTTCAAAGAGGGCGTAGGTCCTCTGGAGAGACTCACAGGGCAGTCGATAAAGGTGGATTTGCCAGAGGAATTTGAGAGAATAATAAACGGACTAGAGCTAGTGGCGAGAAGGAAGGGTGCTAACAATGAGTGATTTTGTAAAGAGTTTAATCAAGGATATCATCGGTGCGGCTATACTCACGGCAGTAGTTATATCGTTCGTCAGACCGACAATAGTTAAGCAGACCTCAATGCAGGATACACTTAATCCAAATGACTACATCATCATGTATAGAAGGGCATATTCAGGTGACAAGGAGCCAAAGCGCGGTGACATCGTCATCTTTAAGTCTGAGCTGCAGGATGAGAATGGCAAGAATAAGCTCCTGATTAAACGTGTAATTGGACTCCCTGGCGATAAGATAACTATCAATGATGGTAAGGTTTATATAAATGACAAGGAATACGATGAAAGTTACCTCAAGGACGGATATACAACAGGTTCTGTGAATAACTTCAAGGTGCCAAAAGGCGAGTATTTCGTGATGGGAGACAACAGAGTAGTCAGCATCGACAGCAGATATAGCGAGGTTGGCTGCATCAAGAAGGATGCGATTAAGGGACGGGCTGTTTTGAGACTGTTCCCATTTACCAAGATAAAGAAACTATAATAAAAAATATAAGAGGAAGGCATGGCAAGAAGCAGGAAGGTAGTAGCTAATAATAAAAAGGCGAGACATGATTACTTTGTCGAGGAGACCTACGAGGCGGGGATTGCGCTCACGGGAACCGAGATTAAGTCTGTTCGTGCTGGGCGTGTTAGCATCAAGGAGAGCTATGCGCACATCTATAACGGCGAAATCACCATCCTGGGCATGCACATCTCACCGTATGAGCAAGGCAACCGCTTCAACGTAGAGCCACTTCGCGAACGCAAGTTGCTGATGCATAAGCGGGAGATTTTCAAGCTGGCAGGCCAGATTAAGACAGACGGTCTGACACTCATTCCTCTCAATGTATATATAAATGAAGCAGGTTACTGCAAAGTAGAGATCGGTCTCTGCCGAGGCAAGAAGAATTACGACAAGCGTGAGTCTATCGCCAAGAAGGAGGCCAATCGCAAGATGGATAGGGCTATCAAGGATAGCCTTCGCAAGTAGTAGGATTATGGTTATGGTTAGCCAATTAAGATGGCAAAGCGCTGGCCAATCAGCGATAATGCTGGTTGGAAATTTAGGCGTTAGGCGGATAGCTAGGCAATAGCTAGCTGCCTTGATGCGAGCTGTTAGCGGTATGCGGTTAATAACTGCGGAGATTCCCCTCTTATAACCTAAATTCAGATAAATACAATACAAATACCATACTTGGAATCTGTATAAGCTATGGGGGCGTCAGGTTTCGACAGGAGTGTGGAACAAGGATAAGCGAGCCGTGGAGCCGAGCCACGTAAAAAGCGGCGGTTAAATTCAAACGCTAAACAGAATAACAATTTCGCACTAGCTGCTTAGTTCAGCACCGCGCGTCAACCGGTATTCACCTGCAGGTAACGGATCTGGCGTCGATTATGCAGGAAAACCTTGCGTGAGTTCCCGGTAGCGTAAGGGAACAACGGGATAGTGATTGTGTAGTCTGCTGACGTGACGCCACATGAGCGAATTATAAAGTATCAGCTGCGCTCGGAGAAAGTCCTTCGGAAATGCTCTTGGACGTGGGTTCAAATCCCACCGCCTCCACCACAACTGATACCACTTTTGATACAATCGTATCGAGAGGGGTATCGTTATTTAACCGCAAAAAACGCAGTGATTACAAGGAGTTTGTAGTCACTGCGTTGCATTTTCTGTGCTGCGTTGCCAAGACAGGGTGGTTTCATACGGCCTGCGTGGACTCATACCACAAGGCGTTGTGCTTATATATCGTTAAACAACTGAATTTCGTTAAACAGCCAATGGCTGAAAAATCACCTCGGACAGCAGTGCAATCTGCCATCCGGGGTGATTACATTTGTACTGTTATTTCATGGCCGGTTTTGAAATGAAAGACCAGGTGTTCGTCCGCATATACCGACACACGGTCAATCGTTGTATTCCAAAGGTTGTCTCGGAATGTGATTTCCAACATATCCAATTCGCCAAAGGCAAACAGACAGCCTGCGATCTCATAGGCTGCAAGGATTTGTTCTTCCCGTTTTCTCTGTAAAGTCTCATATCGGGACTGCAGCTTCTCATAACGCTCCACCAGAGAATTGTACCTAGAAATGTATTCCGACTGATCGATAGTTTGCGTAGCATTTTCATCCAAGCACTTGCGGATAAGCCCGGATACCACATCCATTTCTTCTGTCAGATTACTGCATTCCGCATCGATTGCGGCAAAATCCAAAAGTTCCTGCCGGACAAGGTGTCCATCCTCTATAAGGCTTTCCCTGTCTGCCAGCAAACGGCTCAAGGCAATTACAAAGTAATCCTTGATATCCTCCTTCACTGTGGACGTTGCCGGAGTCAGCTTTTTGCGGACTGATCTGCCAACCACTGTTTATAGGCATCGATTGGGATAAGAATCCTTGTGCCGATGAGGAGCACAGGAAAACCGGGCTGCTTGACCAGTTCATATGCCTTGGGAAGACTGATCCCCAGCTTGATAGACAATTCCTGTACGCTCATCGTTGACTTCTCCATAAATTCACCTACTTCAAAATTGGCGTAAAAATACCATCAACCTGTATGGCTGATGGTAAATTACTTGAGTACGATCACTGCTTTACCTTGGGTTCTGATCTGCAAAATCGCATTGTATGCGGTGAGATCCTTAATTCCACACCCATTGCGCTTGTCCAACATTTCTTCTTTGGATTTCAGCTTTTTATTTTCACACTGCCTTTTTCTGTTCTTCATCAGCATCACCTTCTTTTCCAAAAGGGTATAGCTTGCCAATACAACGGATGGAAACACTCTTGTGAGAGTGACGTCAGCCGCCGTTACACCTACGACAAGGTTCGTGCCATGATTGAGCGTCAAAAGGAACGCTATGGCTGGGAATTTATCTTCCTGGGTGCAAATATCGATGCGGCGGCAGAAGCCAGGCGGTTCGGTATTGACGAGTCTATGGCAGCCAACTACCACTGCGATGAAGTCGGAACCGCTCTTAATTACGAGGTTATCAGCGAAGCCATTACCAGCGTAAGAGCCTGCGCTACTCCGTTATCCGCAGACTGGAAGAAGAAAATTGATGCCGACTATAAGAAAAGAGGTGGAAAGAAATGATTGGAGCAATCCTGGGCGATATAATTGGTAGTCCCTATGAATTTGATTGTGGTAGCAAAACAAAGGATTTTCCCTTGTTCTCCAAACACTCCACCTATACGGACGATTCGGTTATGACATTAGCGGTTGGGTTGACATTCCTTGATGCCCAACCTAATTCTGCCGACGAGTGGATTCTGAATCTCCTCGCCAATCGGATGCGTCAGTTCAGCGAGATGTATCCCAACGCAGGATATGGCGGAATGTTCCGTCAATGGCTGCGTAACCCTGACTGCAAAGCATATAACAGCTATGGAAACGGCTCTGCGATGCGTGTGTCTTCCGTTGCGTGGCTATATGATGATATTGATGCTGTCCGTCACGCAGCAAGGCTTTCTGCCGAAGTGACCCACAATCACCCGGAGGGCATCAAGGGAGCGGAGGCAACCACCAGTGCCATCTTCCTTGCCCGGACAGGTAGTAGCAAGGCTTAAATCAAGGAGTACATTGAGCGTGAATTTGGATATGCTCTGAACCGCACCTGCGATGAAATCCGTCTGACCTATCACCATGTATAGACTTGCCAGGAAACAGTGCCGGAAGCCATCACAGCCTTTCTGGAGGGTGACAGTTTCGAGGATGTCATTCGTACCGCAGTTTCTCTCGGAGGAGACTGTGACACGCTGACAGCCATTGCGAGCAGTATTGCAGAGGGCTTCTACGGGGTGTCGGGGAACTTAAGGGAAGAATGCTATAAGCGGCTACCTGAGCCATTGGATAAGGTTTTGGTGGCGTTTGAAGAGTATCTTGAACGCAAAGCTTAACGAAGATGTCTGGTGGCCCTTTCTTTGTAGTGTGGGTACCAATTGAAAATACTGCGGTTTGTGCTACAATTATAATATGAATTTGCGCGTTGGAGGGGACAATATGAAACTTGCGTTGAACAACAAACTAATCGAGAGCTATAAAGCAAACGGTAAAAACCCGAATTATTCGCTGTCTTTTCTGCTCAATAGTGTTGTTCCACGTGCCTGCGCAAAAGGAGTTGCTCTTATTGAGACATTCAAACTGGAAGGCGCAGCGATCGATTATGAAATTGATGATAAAAATATTCGTGGAATTCAGCAGCTTTTCGGAAAAGCAGATAATGGCACAGTAGAGTGCCTGCTGTGGGTTGCGTTTTTGTTCCCGGAGATTTAATTATGGACGACTACGAACTCGAATACCAAAACGCGTTGAGTAGCGTTGAAAACTCCATAGTTCAAGCAATTGCTGAATTGGAAATACCAGCGGCGGCAGACTTAACGCTGATAGAAAAATGCAGTTCCTCGTTGGATGCGTGGGACTATTGCTACGCAATCGCAATCGGGCTGGCAGGAGTGTTTATTTCCACCAATGAAGCGTTTGCCCAGTATCTGGATCAGATACATAAGGCAGCCAGCGACAGCAGCGGTGAATACGACAGATTCCAAGCATTTCTGGGAAAAGCGCTACATCATGAAGGGGATCATATTGACATGGTTGAGCATCCGTTCAAAAACAGAAATGGCGGCAATGCATACTGTCTGTTCCATCGGCTTTTGTGGGGGCACGATGTTTTCTCCGTCGGCGAGGATAATCCGTTCGCACTGATGTATAACCAAAAAGGGCTCACCGGTATTTTACAGGCGGTGCGTCATTTGCTTGCTGACACAGCATCAAAGCAAGGACTGCCACTACCCGGTAGCTCGTTCTTGGATGTGATCGATGAGAGCAACAAAACATCCAACTACCTTATCAAGGTTGCACAACAGTTGTCGGAGGAAACAACGGGACTGAAGACTGGTGCACAGGAAATCTACTCGCACATGATGACCATTCGTGCGCAGGATGTAGCGGCAGGTGTGGTTGTCAAGGCAATGTCAGAGTTGTACTTCTTGATTAGAAGAATTGATGATGAAATTCGCCAGACAGAGATACGATTCATCGCTTACGCGATTAACTTTTTCGGTGAAGCGCTAGTCGGATGCATTCGACAGAATGGTGTGCCATACATAAATATTCCACTTGCTGGAGCGATGGGTGTGTCTTTCGCACAGTTTTATTATTATAACGAAAAAGAGATAAAGCAGCTTGCGGATACAACCAAGGAAATCCACGATTGGACAAACGCCATAGAAGCACGACTGCACAATCCGGTACTGGTGCTTGACAAGCATGACAGCGCCGATGCACTTATACAAGCGGCCAATACCGCCGACGCAAATGTCGAAGAATTGCTCGATTTTTTTAGTGAGGAAACGCCATGAAGAAATTGATATACTGGATAGTTGGCCTCTTGATTGGGCTGTTCGGCTTTATTGCAGGAGCGCTTATTCGCCAGCCTCAGATCAACAAACTAAAAGAGCAGGTAAAGCTGCTGCAGAAAGACAACCGCCGCTTGCTTGCTTTGGTAAACGGCCAACAACAAGAATACCAAAACCTGCTGGTAGAACATAAGGCGCTGAAGGCACTTCAGTTCAGAAAAAAGGCCAAGTCAAAAGAACGGCTTGAAGAAAACCTTACTATGCAATACGCCATTCGAGCATACCTCGTACTGTTGCTGAAAAGCGGTCGTCACGGACAGAAAATGGAAAAGGCCGAGGTTGTATTCTTCAATGCTTTTGAAAAAGTCGTCAACGGCAAAAAATTGTCGACCAGCGATAAAGTGAAAATCCGTGATTACATCATGGAGCATCACAAAGCTGACATCAAAGCACTACGGGAATGTGAGATTGCACCAGTGCTTCAGGAGTTGAACGATGCACCGGAAGTTCCGAAGGTTATCTATTGCCAGGTAAAGCTCGGCAGAAAGAAGACGCAGTATTACATCACTGACGATGAAACTGTGGTAGCAGGCAGTATCGTGTATGTTCTCGGCAAAAAGAATAGCATGAACGCAGTGGAAGTTGTTTCTGTAGAAAAATACGCAGAAGATGATGTGCCGGAACCTATTGAAAAGACCCCGCGCATCATTCGTAAATGCCATGAGGACGAACTGTTATTGCCAGAAGGCAAGAAATAACGATGCATCCCAAACACAGACTCATTTGAATTTCTTTGGAATATGAGTAAATTAGGCATCTCTAACAAGTACAACGCACCTTATCGCAGGAATGAATTGTATCAATATACGCAATCTATGACAATAAAACGGCTCTGGTCATGATTGACCAGAGCCCATTTTTTGCAATGATTTCTGGTGTTTTGCTTACAGGAACTGGATTTTGAAATTATTCGATTCACCAATTTCAAATATACCCAGGCTACATTCAAAACCACAAAACATCGGACATATGCCTTGACACTTTATACGGAAAACAGTCAAAAAAGCGAACATGGTTGGGAATGTATGGATTTTGTGTCCTAAACTTAAGTTAGAGGGAATAACTTTTAAAATCCCATTCATTAATGAAAAACTGAACAAATGAACAGATAGAATGATAAAAGTATTGAACAAACGCACAAATGCTGGCAAGCAAACATTGAATAAACGTACACTGTGTGCTATAACATGTGTATACGAAGGAGGTAGTATTATGTGGTTTGAAAGGAAAGCATATGACAAGCTAATAGAATGGAAAGAAAATTATGCAAACGAATATGCTGCTTTGCTAGAAGGAGCCAGGCGAGTTGGAAAATCTACAATAGCTGAAACTTTTGCAAAAAATGAGTATAAATCATATATAATGTTGGATTTTTCTGAAGTTGCGGACAACATTAGAAACATTTTTGACGACATCGGGAATTTAGATTTGTTCTTTTTAAGATTACAAGCTGAAACAGGGATAACGTTATATGAAAATGAATCGATCATTATTTTTGATGAAGTTCAATTGTTTCCAAAAGCAAGACAATCCATAAAGCATCTTGTAAAAGATCATAGATATCATTATATCGAGACAGGGTCATTGATATCAATAAAGAAAAATGTTAAAGATATTCTTGTTCCTTCTGAGGAAAAAAAGATACATATATACCCAATGGATTATGAAGAATTCTGTCTTGCAATAAATAGTAATTATGAAATACTAAAACAAATTGCTGCATCAAGTAAAGGTCTGGGAGAGAGTACAAATAGGAAACTCATGAGAGATCTACGTATCTATATGGCAGTTGGTGGAATGCCGCAGGCGGTTGAAGCCTATATTAGAGGTGATAATTTCAAAAAAATAGATTTTATTAAGAGACAAATTATTAGCTTGTACGAAGATGACTTCAAGAAAATTGATTCTTCTGGTCGTTTGGCTGCCCTGTATCACTCTATTCCTGCACAACTTTCAAAAGATACGAAAAAGTATAGAATAACTACGGCTTTAGGTAAGAGGAATAATACAAAAGCAGAAGAATTCTTGTATGACTTGATTGATTCACGAACTGTTATACCTTGCTATAATTCTACAGATCCAAGTAGCAGTTTATCTGATACAAAGGATTTTGGCAGTTATAAACTCTATTTATCTGATATAGGATTGTTTGTTACACTTATGTTTATAGACAGACCCGAGGTAGAAAACGATGTGTATGCAAAATTGTTATCAGATAAGTTGCCTTCGAATTTAGGGTATCTTTATGAAAATCTTGTTGCACAAATGATAGCCGCAACAGATAGAGAGTTGTATTATCATACATGGGAAAAGAAAGAAAGTTCCCATTATTACGAGGTGGATTTTTTAGTTTCAGAAGGCAGTAAAATAAATGCATTTGAAGTGAAATCCTCTGGAATAGGAAAGCATGAATCAATAAATGAATTTGCTGCCAAATATTCAAAACGAGTAAACAAAACCTATCTTGTGTCACAGAAGGATATAAATAAAGATGGCGCTTTGCTGATGCGGCCGTTTTATTTATTCCCATTCTTAATATAGTTTTGATTTTCAAAAGAATACTAATAATACTATAGACAGTAAAAAAGCGCCAAATGGCGCTTTTTTGATTTGCTATTCCCCAACCGAAGCCGCAGTATACGTCACATATTTCTTACTTCCGATAGAGTATTTAATTTCAAATATGCAGAACCAGATGTCATCTTCCTCACTAGCTGAACCATCACTGC
>ERZ773203.591-NODE-591-length-19909-cov-3.980659_pt1 | contig 19909 bp, 15 predicted proteins | sample MGYA00580529_ERZ773203 | MGnify/ENA primary metagenome ERZ773203 (study PRJEB29015, sample SAMEA2738176) | human oral metagenome | biome: human oral; feature: human-associated habitat; material: saliva | place: China | collected 2177 ... | reverse complement strand
CGCGCAGCGAACACGGAACCGAGATTACCCTCTATCTCTCCGAAGAGAGCCGTGAGTTTTCGGAGCTTCCGCGCGTCAGAGAAGTGCTTGAAAAGTACTGCGGCTTCATGCCGGTTGCCATCTATCTCACGGATGCGGATGCCGCACCCGAGACAGAGCTCATCGATCCGGATGAGAAGAGAGAGGATGATGTGGTGCTTGAGACCGTGCGAGAAGAGGCGGAGGTCGAAGAAAAGACCAAGGAGGACGGCAGTAAGGAACTTGTCGAGCTTAGCCCGGCGCGGGAGCGCCTGAAGATTCAAAAGCGCCCGCAACCAATTAACGACACCGAGCCTCTCTGGAAAAAGCATCCGAATGAGGTGAGCAAGGACGAGTACGAGGCGTTTTACCGCAAGGTGTTCATGGATTACCGCGAGCCTCTCTTCTGGATTCATCTGAATATGGACTATCCGTTCCGGCTCCAGGGGATTTTACTTTCCGCATATTGAGCTCGAGTACGAAGCCGCGGAGGGAAAAATCAAACTCTTCAATAACCAGGTTTTCATTGCGGACAACATCAAGGAAGTTATCCCGGAGTTCCTCTTACTCTTAAAGGGTGTGATCGACTGCCCGGATCTTCCGCTCAACGTCTCACGTTCGGCTCTGCAGAATGACGGCTTTGTCAAGAAAATCAGCGCTTATATCACGAAGAAGGTCGCGGAAAAACTGACCGGTATGTGTAAGACCGAGCGAGAGAGCTATGAAAAGTATTGGGACGACATTGCACCGTTTGTACAGTACGGCTGTCTGAAGGACGAAAAATTCGAGGAGAAGGTGAAGGATGCGGTGCTCTTCAAAAATCTCGAGAAGAAATATCTGACTCTGGAGGATTGTCTCAAGGAAAATGAGGCGCGTTTCCCGAACCGTATTTTTTATGTGACGGATGAAAAGCAGCAGAGAAGCTATATCGATCTTTTCAAGAGCCAGAATATCGACGCGGTTATTTTGCCGCATGCCATCGATATGCCGTTTATTCAGAGTCTGGAAGCAAAAAATAAAGACTTAAAATTCCTTCGAATCGATGCGGATTTAAACGATGCACTGTGTGAGAAGGAAGAGGCTGCGGATGAGGCGAAAGAAACCAGAGAAAAAGCGCTTGTTTCCGCGGTACAGAAAGCCATCGGTGAGACAGCTCTGCAAGTGAAACTGGAGAGCTTTAAGAATGCCGAAGTTGCGGCGATGCTCACCCTCTCAGAGGAATCCCGGCGTATGCAGGATATGATGCGGCAGTACGGTATGTCCGACAGTGACGGCATGTTCGGAACGGCGGGGCGGACACTGGTGTTAAACCGCAAGCATCCGTTGGTACAGTACCTTCAGGAACAGGTTGTGGTGCGCGACGGCAACAAAGCCGAGGCCGCCGGAAATGAGACGCCTAGTGAGAGCGCAGAGGCGAACGGGAATGCGGAGCGTACAACCAAGACCAAGGGACTCACAAAGCAGCTCTGTGAACAGCTCTATGATCTTGCCTGCATTCAGCAGGGCAGCTTAAGCCCGGATCGTATGAATGCGTTTATCGTGCGCAGCAATGCGCTGATGGAGGAACTTACAAAATAAACGATTGCTTTTTCTTGCGTTTCAGGCGCAAACATGTTACAGTCTACAATGTACACAGGTAAATGACAGAAGTGTGGGCCGAGCGGTCCACACTTTTTATGTCATACTGAAAAAGGAGGTCTTCTTTGGGCAAGCGCGAGAGCTATGTGGAGCGTACGGAGAAGTTTCTCGCAGAACTACAACGTGAGAAACAATTTGAAGTGGTGGACGTCGATTATGTGAGGGAGGCGGGCACATGGTATTTGCGTATTCTCTGTGATATGCCGGGCGGTATCGGCATTGAAGACTGCGCAGACATCAGCCGCGCGGTTTCCGCCTGGCTGGACAGAGAAGATTTTATTCCGGATGAGTATATTCTGGAAGTAAGCTCTCCGGGCCTTTCCAGGAGTCTGAAGAAAGAGAAAGACCTTGTGCGAGAGCAGGGAAAGGACGTGGAGTTGAAGCTCTTCAAGCCGTTGGACGGTCAGAAAGAGTTTTCGGGCGTGCTGCTCGGACATACGGCAGAAACTGTCACACTGCAGTCGGAAGAAGGAGAAAGAACCTTTCAGCGCAGCGAGATTGCCGGCATACGACTTGCGCCCAAATTTTAAAGAGCAAATTCGGAGGACACGACAAAGATCATGAGAAAAACAAGTAAAGAGCCGGTAGAGAGTGGCAATGAGCTGAAAGAGGCGATTGAACTCCTTGAAAAGGAGAAGAATATCAGCAAGGACTCACTGCTGGAGGCGATTCAGAACTCTCTGCTCAGTGCCTGCAAGAATAATTACGGAACTTCCGACAATGTGGAAGTTTATATCGACAGAGACAGCTGCCGTTATCGCGTAATCCAGAAAAAAATCGTAGTGGAGGAGTTGCCTTCCAAGGTGCGGGCAGACGAAAAACCGCTGTATATCTCCCTCGCCGATGCCAAGATGATCGATCCGCATTATGAGGTCGATGATGTGGTCCCGGTCGAAATTAAATCGCGGGAGTTTGGCCGCATCGCGACCGGCATCGCAAAGAATGTGATTCTGCAAAAGATTCGCGAAGAAGAGCGGAAGGTCATCTATAACGATTACTTTGAAAAAGAGCATAATCTGGTGACCGGTATCGTGCAGCGTCTGAATGTCAACGGCAACGGCATTTCCATCAGCCTCGGAAAATGCGATACCGTGTTGCCGGAGTCGGAGCAGGTGAAGGGTGAGGTGTTCCATCCGACCGACTACATCAAACTCTATGTGGTCGAAGTCAAGGACACGCCGAAGGGTCCCCGCATCGCGGTTTCGAGAACGCATCCGGATCTGGTGCGCTGCCTCTTTGAACAGGAGGTCAGTGAGGTCAAGGACGGCACCGTCGAAATCAAGGCAATTGCCCGCGAGGCGGGTTCCAGAACCAAGATGGCGGTCTACTCGAACGATGAAAATGTGGATCCGGTCGGTGCCTGCGTCGGCGTGAACTATGCGCGTGTCAGCGCGGTCGTCGACGAATTACACGGCGAAAAGATAGATATCATCAAGTGGGACAATGATCCGGCTCTTCTGATTGAAAATGCACTGAGCCCGGCAAAGGTTATTCTGGTGCTTGCGGATGAAGAAGATAAAGAGGCGATTGTCATCGTTCCCGATTATCAGCTTTCGCTGGCAATCGGCAAGGAAGGCCAGAATGTGCGCCTCGCAGCGAAGCTGACCGGGTATAAAATCGATATCAAGTCGGAGACACAGGCGAGAGAAGAGGGGCTCTTCGAGGAGTACGGCATTGACTACCAGGCGGGAGATGCCGGAAACAATGCTGAGGAGCAGTCCGGTGAGGAGGAGGCCTGACGCGTGAAGCAGGAGACGATGCGCAGCTGCATCGGCTGCGGCGCGAAAAAGCCTAAAAAGGAATTAATCCGGATTGTACGGGAACCGGATGGCAGCATTCATCCGGATGCAAGCGGTCGCAGCAACGGCAGGGGGGCTTACCTTTGTCGGGACAACGCCTGCCTGCAGCGTTGCCGGAAAACCAACGGATTGAACCGCGCCTTTCGCGAACAGGTCACAAGCAGTGTATATGCAGCGTTGGAAAAGGAGTTCACAGAGCTGAATGATGGACCATGTGAATCAGACTGAGCTGTTAAAAACAAAGGTGTTGCGATCCCTCGGCATGGCACAGCGCGCGGGCAGGCTCGCGAGCGGTGAGTTCATGACAGAAAAGGAAATACAGTCTTTTCGAGCGACGCTGGTCATCGTCGCGGAGGACGCATCGGAACAGACCAAAAAGAAGTTTCGCAATAAATGCGAGTTCTATGAAATCCCCTTTGTTTGTTTTTCAACCATGGGGGAACTCGGAAAAGCCATCGGAAAGGAGCAGCGGGCTTCGCTGGCACTCTTAGACGAGGGATTTACCAAAGCAGTTCTGACAAAGTTGGAACAGATCGGAGGAATGCAGCATGAGAATTAACGATCTGTCAAAAGAAATCGGTAAGAGCAACCGGGAGCTGTTGTCGTTCTTGGAAAAGCAGGGGAGGAAAGCAGCCCCCATGTCCAATGTGACGGCGGAAGAAGCGAACCTGATTCGAGATTATTTCAAGCCGAAAAATACGGAGGCATCGAGAGTGGATAAAAGCAAGACACAGCAGGATGGGGCAGAGAGAGCAGAAATGCAGGGAGAACAGCCCAAGAAGAAAAAGAAGTTTACAGCCGTTTTCCGCCCGGAAAACGCACAGCAGATTCGCGTGAAAAATAGCGGCAACGAGGGCGCTAAGCCGCAGGAAAAGGCAGTGCCCGAAAAGGCTGCAGAGAAGACAGCGGAGAAGCCGAAGGAGAATGTCGAGAAAAAGCCCGAGACTGCGGCACCGCAGAAGAAGCCGGCAGATTCCCGTCCGCCGATTAAAACGGCTGTTTCCAGTCGTCTTCCGCAGGGAAGAAGTGCGGAAGAAACCAGACTTGCGATTCAGAGCCGTTTAAATGCGCTGGGCAACAGCGGTCCGCGTAACGGCGGCCAGCAGCGCCAGGGTGGTTACGGCAACCGGAACGGCCAGGGTAACGGCAGTTACGGCAACCGAAACGGCCAGGGTGGTTACGGCAATCGAAGCGGCCAGGGCAACGGTTACGGCAACCGGAACGGCCAGAGCGGCGGTTACGGCAATCGCAACGGCCAGGGCAGCGGTCCCCGTACCGGGCAGGGCGGCTTCAGTGCGCGCCCGGGTCAGGGTAACGGCGGCTACGGCAACCGCGGCGGTTCACAGGGCGCTGCGGCATCCGGTGACAGCGCTTTGGTGAAGAAGACAGTTTCCAGCAGACCGAATAAGAATAACTTCAAAGATAAGAATGACAAGCGCCATAAGACAGAAGACGGCTTTAAGTCCGGCGGCAGAAACGGAAGAGCAACGCGTCATCCGTTCATTATGCCGGAGAAGCCGAAGGTCGAGAAGGTAGAGGAAGAAATCAAGGAGCTGATTCTTCCGGATACGCTGACCATCGGCGAGCTCGCGAAGATGATGAAACGGCCGGCTTCCGATCTCATCAAAAAGCTCTTTGCGAAGGGTGAAATGTATACGATGAACTCGGAAATCTCGTATGAGAAGGCCGAGGAAATCGCGCTTGAATACGATATTCTCTGCACAAGAGAAGAGAAGGTTGATGTCATTGAGGAACTGCTCCGTGAGGAAAACGAGAATCCCGAGGACATGGTTCCCCGTCCGCCGGTCGTCGTTGTCATGGGTCATGTCGACCACGGTAAAACTTCCCTTCTCGATGCCATCCGCAAGACCTCGGTCACAAGCCGTGAGGCCGGCGGCATTACGCAGCACATCGGCGCTTATCAGGTCAAGGCTCACGACAGACTGATTACCTTCCTCGACACGCCGGGTCACGAAGCCTTCACGGCAATGCGTATGCGCGGTGCCGAGGCGACAGATATCGCGGTTCTTGTGGTCGCAGCGGACGATGGCGTGATGCCGCAGACTATCGAGGCAATTAACCACGCGAAGGCGGCAAATGTCGAAATCATCGTCGCCATCAACAAGATTGATAAGCCGGATGCCAACATCGACCGCGTCAAGCAGGAACTCATGCAGTACGAGCTGGTCGCAGAGGATTGGGGCGGCAGCACGATTATCTGCCCGATTTCCGCAAAGACCCACGAAGGCATCGATAACCTTCTCGACATGATTCTTCTCACGGCAGACGTGAAAGAACTGAAGGCAAATCCGAATCGCAACGCAAGAGGCCTGGTGATTGAGGCACAGCTCGACAAGGGCAAGGGACCGGTTGCTACGATTCTGGTGCAGAAGGGTACCCTGCATGTCGGCGACTATGTCGCGGCAGGTGCCTGCTCCGGTAAGGTGCGCGCTATGCTGAATGACAGAGGCATGCGTGTCAAGGAGGCAAAACCCTCTACGCCGGTTGAGATTCAGGGCCTGAATGCCGTGCCGAATGCCGGCGAAATCATGGTTGCCATGGACACGGATAAAGAGGCGAAAGATTTTGCGGCGACCTTTATCTCCGAGGGCAAGAATAAGCTCATCGAGGAGACCAAGGCAAAGCTGTCTCTCGACGATGTCTTCGGACAGATTAAGGCCGGCGAGATGAAGGAACTTCCGATCATTGTCAAGGCGGATGTACAGGGTTCTGTCGAGGCGGTCAAGCAGTCGCTCTCCAAGCTCTCCAACGACGAGGTACAGGTCAAGGTCATTCACAGCGGCGTCGGTACGATTTCCGAGTCGGATGTGGCGCTCGCAAGCGCAAGCAATGCGATTATCATCGGCTTCAATGTGCGCCCGGATGCGACGGCAAAGTCGACTGCCGAGCACGAGCAGGTAGACCTTCGCCTCTACAAGGTCATCTATCAGGCAATCGACGATGTGGAGCGCGCACTGAACGGCATGCTCGCACCGGTCTACGAGGAGAGGGTCATCGGACACGCAGAGGTTCGCGCTATCTTCAAGGCTTCCGGAGTCGGTACGATTGCCGGATCTTACGTTCTCGACGGTAAGATTCAGCGCGGCTGCAAAGCCCGCATCACAAGGGGCAAGGATCAGATCTTTGACGGCGAGCTTGCATCGCTGAAGCGCTTCAAGGATGATGTCAAGGAAGTCGCGGCCGGCTACGAATGCGGTCTTGTCTTCGAGAAGTTCAACGATCTCGCAGAGGGCGATCAGGTCGAGGCGTATGCGATGGTCGAAGTACCGAGGGAAAAAGCATGAAAAAGGGCAGTATCAAAAACACAAGAATCAACGCTGAGGTGAGAAAGGAGATCCAGAATGTCGTGATGAACGGCATTAAGGATCCCCGCATCTCGGCGATGACCACTGTGACCGATGCACGTGTCACAGCGGATTTACGCTATTGTACCGTTTATGTGAGTGTGCTGGGCAGCGAACAGGAGGCGGCGGATACGCTCGCCGGATTAAAGAGTGCCGCAGGTTTTATCCGCAGTGAGCTCGCCCACAGTGTAAATCTCCGCATTACACCGGAACTCAAATTTGTCCTGGACGAATCCATGGCTTACGGCGCACATATCGACAAAGTGCTGGAGGACTTGCATCTCTCTGAGCAGGCGGAGACAGAAGAGGATTAAAACCATGAATGCAATTTTGACGGAAAAGCTCGAACGGGCGAAGAACATTGTCCTGCTGGGACATGTGCGCCCGGATGGGGACTGCGTGGGTTCTGTTCTTGCGCTGTACCTCTATCTGAAAAAGACAGCGCCGTCCAAACAAGTTACAGTTTGTCTGGAAAAGCCGCTTGAGAAATTTAATTATCTCAGCGGCTTTTCTGAGATTGTAACAGATGCGGACGCTGTGTCGGCACCGGATCTTGCCGTCGCGCTGGATGTCTCCGATAAGGGGCGGCTCGGCGGTTTCCAGCGGCTCTTTGACGACGCAAAAGACACTTTGAATATCGATCATCACATCACCAATCCGCATTTTGCCGCAACCACGATTTGCGAACCCGAGGCGAGCTCCACCTGCGAGCTTTTATATACTTTGCTGGATTCCGATCAGGTGGATGAGCCCATTGCGGCGGCGCTGTACACGGGAATCGTGACGGATTCCGGTGTCTTCAAATACGGTTCCACCTCGGCACGCACCATGCGTATAGCGGGGGAACTGATGGAAAAAGGAATTCCGTTCGGCGAAATTATTGACGGTGCATTTTATCGAAAGACCTTCGTGCAAAATCAGATTATGGGTCTTGCCCTGTTACACGCGGTTGAGAATGCCGATAAAACCGTTATCTATTCGATTGTTACGGAGGAAGAACAGCGCCGCCTGGGAACGGTACATGCCGATCTCGACGGAATTTCGGAACAACTCCGGCTCACTGCCGGTGTCAAATGTGCGGTCCTCTGCTCCGAAATGGAGCCCGGCAGCTGGAAACTCTCACTCCGTTCGCTGGAACCGGTCGATGTCGCTGCGATTGCCATGCGGTACGGCGGCGGCGGCCATATTCGCGCAGCAGGCTGTACCATTGTCGGAAAACGTGCCGAAGAAATCATGGAGGAAGTGGTTCGCGCAGCGGAGGCGCAGCTCCATGTTTAACGGCATCCTGAATGTGAGGAAAGAAAAGGGCTTTACCTCGCATGATGTTGTCGCTAAACTTCGCGGTATCCTGCATCAGAAAAAGATAGGACATACCGGGACCCTGGATCCGGCGGCGGAGGGCGTTTTACCCGTCTGCCTCGGCAGCGCGACCAAGCTGGTGGAGTTTCTGACCGACCGGACCAAAACATATCGCGCCGTACTTCTGCTCGGCGTTGAGACCGACAGTCAGGACATGACGGGGACTGTACTCCGCACGCAAGAAGTATGTTGCAGCGAGGAAGAACTCCGCGCCGCAGCGCAGAGCTTTGTAGGTGGCTATGAACAGATACCGCCGATGTACTCGGCCAAGAAGCAGGGCGGTAAGAAGTTGGTGGATCTTGCACGCCGGGGGATTACGGTGGAGCGCCCCGCACATCGAGTGGAAATCTCGGATATTCGTCTGGAAGAAATCGCTCTTCCGCGCGCGGTGATGACTGTGAATTGCGGGAAGGGAACCTATATCCGCACGCTCTGCCATGACATCGGCGAAAAGTTGGGTTGTGGCGGTGCCATGGAAGCTCTGCTCCGAACAAGGGTGGGTTCTTTCCGACTGGAGGATGCCTATACGCTCTCGGAACTGGAGGTAGCGATGCAGGCCGGTGAAATCGAAGATAAAATCGTTTCGATAGAAGACTGTCTGGGGCTCTATCCCGCGCGGAAGGCCTTGCCCGAAGCGGATGCAAAACTGAAAAACGGCAATACGGTGGCGGAGACTGTCATCGAAAACGGGACGGATGAAAACGGCACCCTGGTTCGCCTCTACTTAAGTGACGGCAGTTTTGTCGGCTTGTTTCAAAAGCGAGGCAGGCAGTATTGGGCGGAGAAAATGTTTTTAGAGCGAGGTGACGCTTGAAGGACTGGATCAATCAAAAAACATTTCATCTCCCGGCGGACACAGTGGTTGCGGTCGGAAAGTTTGACGGCGAACACCGCGGACACCAGAAAATCATTGCGACTATGCTGACCGTGGCGCGGGAACAAGGGCTAAAAACAGCAATCTTCACCTTCGGAACGCCGCCGGCTGCCGTGGTCTCCGGGCAGCGGCGACCGCAGATTTTAACCAACGAGGAGCGGCGCGAAAGGCTGCATCAAGCCGGTATCGACTATATTGTCGAGTATCCGTTTGATGCGGAGATAGCCGCAATGGACGGTGAGGATTTCGTGCGGGAGATCCTGCTCGGCGCAATGCGCATGCGAGCCATTGTCGGCGGAGAAGACCTGCGGTTTGGAAAAGCCGGCGCCGTAAATGCGGCTAAGTTAAAATCGCTCGGAGAGCGCCTGCATTTTTCGGTGTACATCATCCAAAAGGAAACGGAAGCCGGGGAGGAAATCAGCTCCAGTCTGATACGTGAGGCCCTTGCGGCCGGAGATATGGCGAAAGCAAACACCCTGCTCGGCATGCCGTATACGGCGGAGGGCGTTGTGCAGCACGGCAACGGAATCGGCAATCGTATTCTCGGCTTTCCGACCATCAATCTGTTACTGCCCGCCGGGAAACTGTTGCCGCGCCGGGGGGTATACCAGACGGAGACGGTGCTGCCGGACGGAAGAACCTTTCGGAGCATCACAAATGTCGGAACCAATCCCAGTGTGGAACAGGACCATCTTTCTCATCGGCTGCGCCTCGAAAGTTTTCTTCTGGATTTTTCGGGCAATCTCTACGGTACCCGCGTTCGTCTGCGCTTTCTCAGATTTATTCGACCGGAGAAGAAATTTGCATCGCTGACTGCATTAAAACAGCAAATTATGGCGGATTTGAGCTCGATTGATTGACAGTTTATCCTGTTTTATGCTAGTATAACCGCGTAGTTTAGCGCCCAAGGCTATGACTTCGGGGTACTCCGCCGAAGCCGCAGTTTCGGGTCAGACCAAGAAAGAAGGAGAACACTATGATTTCGAAAGAGAAGAAGGCAGAACTCATCAAGGCATACGGCAGAAAAGAAGGCGACACAGGTTCGCCGGAGGTTCAGATTGCAATTCTGACCGAGCGCATCACGGAGCTCACCGAGCACCTGAAGGCGAATCCGAAGGATCACCATTCGAGAAGAGGTCTTCTCATGATGGTTGGTCAGAGAAGAAGCCTGCTCGGCTATCTGAAGAAGACGGATCTGGATGGTTACCGCGCTCTGATTGAGAAGCTCGGACTCAGAAAGTAATAATCAGGAAACTTTCTTGCTCAGGGTGGAATTTATTCCACCCTGTTGTTGTGTAAGAACAAAGAGAGTCGGAATCGGGAGAAGAACGGGAGAAGAAGAGGAGAAAACATGAGCAAAGAGTTTAAGAGCTATAGCATGGAACTTGCCGGCAGAACCCTGACGGCAGAAATCGGAAGAGTGTGCGCACAGGCGAACGGCGCTGTGCTGATGCACTACGGCGATACCGTTGTGCTCTCCACGGCAACCGCTTCGAAACAGCCGCGAGAGGGCATCGACTTCTTTCCGCTTTCCGTCGAATACAATGAGCGTCAGTATGCCGTCGGCAAGATTCCCGGCGGCTTCATGAAGCGTGAGGGCAAGCCCTCCGAAAATGCGATTCTGACAGACCGCGTCATTGACCGCCCGATGCGTCCGCTGTTTCCGAAGGATTACCGGAACGATGTGACGCTCGAGAATCTTGTGATGAGCGTAGATCCGGATTGCTCGCCCGAGCTCACGGCCATGCTCGGCACCGCACTCGCGGTCACCATCTCGGATATTCCGTTTGACGGTCCCTGCGCAATGACTCAGGTCGGTCTGGTTGACGGCAAGTTTGTCATCAATCCGACCAACGCGGAAAAGAAAGTTTCCGATCTTCAGCTTACGGTCGCGAGCACGGCAGAAAAAGTAATCATGATTGAAGCGGGCGCGAAGGAAGTTCCGGAACAGGTCATGATTGATGCGATTTTCGAGGCGGACAAGGTAAATAAGCAGCTCATCGAATTCTTTGCAAAAATTCGCGCAGAAATCGGCAAAGAGAAGCACAGCTACGAATCGGCGGCGATTCCGGAGGAGCTCTTCAGTGCGATTCGCGAGGTCATTCCGCAGGAAGAGATGGAAGTCGCTGTTTTCAACGATGACAAGCAGAGCCGGGATGCCGCGGTCGATAAGTTGACCGAGCGCTGCAAGGCGGCATTTGCCGAGAACGAGGAGTGGATCAAGCTCATTCCGGATGCAATGTACCAGTACGAGAAGAAGACCGTGCGCAAGATGATTCTGAAGGATCACAAGCGCCCGGACGGCCGTCAGATTACGGAGATTCGTCCGCTCGCTGCTGAAATTGACCTTCTGCCGCGCGTTCACGGTTCGGCGATGTTCACGAGAGGACAGACGCAGATTCTGGATGTCTGCACCCTGGCACCGCTCTCCGAGGTTCAGAAAATCGACGGCCTGGATGTCGAAGTCAAGAATAAGCGCTACATGCACCAGTACAACTTCCCGTCCTACTCCGTCGGCGAGACAAGAGTTTCCAGAGGCCCTGGCAGAAGAGAAATCGGTCACGGCGCCCTCGCGGAAAGAGCACTGCTCCCGATGATTCCGAGCGAGGAGGAGTTCCCCTACGCAATCCGTTGCGTCTCCGAGACCATGGAGTCGAACGGCTCCACCTCTCAGGCATCTGTCTGTGCTTCGAGCCTCGCGCTGATGGCGGCGGGTGTTCCGATTGCGCGCCCGGTGGCCGGCATTTCCTGCGGTCTTGTGACCGGCGACACGGACGATGATTATCTGGTGCTCACGGATATTCAGGGCCTTGAGGACTTCTTCGGCGACATGGACTTTAAGGTTGCCGGAACCGAGAAGGGCATCAATGCCATCCAGATGGACATCAAGATTCACGGCTTGACGCGCCCGATTATCGAAGAGGCGATTGCAAAGACCCGAGAGGCGAGAATGTACATTCTGAACCAGATTATGAATCCGGTTATTTCGGAGGCTCGCCCGGATGTGAGCCAGTACGCGCCGAAGATTGTGCAGATCAAGATTGACCCGAAGAAGATCGGCGATGTGGTCGGCAAGCAGGGCAAGACCATCAACAAGATTATTGATGAGTTCGGCGTCACCATCGACATTGAGGAAGACGGCAGCGTGAATGTCGCTGGTCTCGACAGAGCGCAGATCGACAAGGCAGTACAGACCATCAAGAACATCGTGACCGAGATTGAAGAGGGACAGATTTTCACCGGAAAGGTCGTGCGTATTCTGGAGTTCGGTGCCTTCGTGAACCTGACGCCGAATAAGGACGGTATGATTCACATCTCGAAGCTCGCCGACCGCCGCGTCAACAAAGTGGAGGATGTCGTGAATATCGGCGACGAAGTGACCGTCAAGGTCATCAAAGTCGATCCCGTGAAGGACAGAATTGATTTGACGCTCCGCCCCTCTGATTTGAAGGCTGAAGCAAAGCAGGAGTAAGAGGATTAAGAAGGACAAGGAAATGGATAGAGAAGCATATCTTCAGGTATATCGCCACTCTCTGGCGCATGTGCTCGCAAAAGCGGTCATTGAAATTTTTGGCAGAGAGAATGTGCAGTATGCAATCGGACCGCAGATTGCGGATGGATTTTACTACGACTTTGTATTGCCGAGAAATCTGACCCAGGATGATTTCCCGATGATCGAGAATAAAATGCGCGAGATTTTGAAGCGCAAAGAGGATTGGAGCGTGAAGGAGTACTCCCGCGACGAGGCGAGAAAACTGTTTCACGATCAGAAGTTCAAGACCGAGCTGATTGACGATCTCCCGGAGGATGCGGTTCTCACCGTATATTCGACCGGTGATGACTATCAGGATCTCTGCCGCGGTCCGCATGTTGCGAATTCGCAGGAGCTTCTCGGTGCCGCCTTTCAGATTAAGTCGGTCTCGGGTGCCTATTGGCGCGGCGACGAGAAAAGAGACCGTTTACAGCGGATTTATGTCTATGCTTTCCCGAGCAAGGAAGAGCTGAAGGCACATCTCACGCTGGTTCGGGAGGCCCTGGAGCGCGATCATAAAAAACTCGGCAAAGAGCAGGAACTCTTCATGTTCGATGAGACCGCGCCCGGCATGCCGTATTGGCTGCCGAGAGGTTGGAAGCTCTATCAGGCTCTCTTAAAGTACAGCCGCGAGGTGCAGGCACGCCACGGTTATACCGAGATTTCCGCGCCGCTCATCAACAATAAGAAGCTCTGGCTGATTTCCGGCCACTGGGCACACTATATCAACAACATGTTCATGGTGCCGGGCGTCTCCGGCTGGCTCGCGGCCGATGCCGAGATTCCGGATGTGCTTGAAAACGCCTCGGAAGAGAACAGTGAGAAGAAGACCGTCAAGATTCAGGCGGGTTCTGTGCTCTACAACCGTGAAAATCTCGACACGATGGCAGCGAAGCCGATGAACTGCCCGAACGCGATGCTCACCTTCAAGCGGAAAAACCGCTCTTATAAAGAGCTCCCGATTCGTTATTCGGAGTATGATGTGCTTCACCGCAAAGAGAAGTCCGGCCAGATGAACGGTCTGTTCCGCGTCCAGGAATTCCGTCAGGACGATGACCATACCTTCGTTGCGGAAAATCAGATCGAGGCGGAGATTGCGGATATCATCTCGATTGCGGATGAGGTCTATTCGACTTTCGGCGTGACCTACCGCGCAGAACTTTCCACACGTCCGGACGACTTCATGGGTGACATCGAAGTCTGGAACCGCGCGGAGGCGGCTCTCAAGAAAATTCTCACCGACAAGTACGGCGAAGGCGGCTTTGAAATCAACGAGGGCGACGGCGCTTTCTACGGTCCGAAGATTGACTTGCAGATTAAGGACGCACTCGGCAGAGAGTGGCAGTGCGGAACAATTCAGCTGGACTTCCAGCTTCCGCATAACTTCGGCCTCAGCTATCAGGCGGCAGACGGTACTACGGCGATGCCCGTCGTCATTCACCGCGCGATTTACGGCTCGCTGGAGCGCTTTATCGGCATCATCATCGAGAACTTCAAGGGTATTTTCCCGTTCTGGCTCTCGCCCTCGCAGGTCGGCATTGTGCCGATTCGCGAGGAACACAATGCATACGCAAAGCGCGTCTTCGATCTCTTACAGAAGAACGGTATTCGTGCCGAGGCGGATTACTCCGACCGGAACATGAAGGAGAAGATTAAGAACTACAAGCAGTTCAAGACCCCGTACATTCTGGTTCTGGGTGACCGCGAGGCGGCGGAGCAGACGGTTTCGATCAATGTCCGCGGCTCGAACAAGCAGATTCAGAATGTCCCGCTGCCCGTGTTCCTCGACATGTGCGACACGCTGAACGAAGAGAGATCTCTGGAACTTCTCAATGAAGTTCCGGCAGAGTATCAGACCGAACAATAATAAACCGTATTGACAGCAAATCCCGGGAGCGTTTGTGCTCCCGGGATTTGCTGTTTTCTGTTTGGAGCGCACCGCGTTCAGTAACACAGAAATATGAACAACTGTCAAAAAAAGTCCTTGCCTTTTATGTATGGGTGTCGATAAAATATAAAAATACATGTATATCATTATTCTTGGATGACAAGAAGGAGCCTAGCTGATATGGGACACCGAAAGAACTGGCCGAAGCGCTTGCTCGCAGGATTACTCAGCACTGCCATGCTGACTTTAAATATAACCACCGCAATGCCTGCCTTTGCGGCACCCTCCGCAGAAGCGTTTCGAGAGGACGCCGAGCTGGTGAATGACTTGGCATTGCCGAAAGAAACACAGCGCAGGCTTCAGCGCGAGGTAGGAGGAACGGATGGCGCGAGCCCGTCGGATGCGAGTGAAAGCAGCGCGGATGCGGAGGTAGGAGAGCTCCCGGCAGGTTCTGTCCGCTGGGGAACACCTTCCGATGCGCAGCAGATTCTACACACGAATCTGGACGGCGTTGAGATTGAAGTGACCGCTCCGACGGGCGTTCTGCCGGAAGGCGCAACACTCCGCGCGCGTCACCTCACGGAAGAAGAAGAGAAAGAAGTGCTCGCCAAGATAGCCGAGCATGCGGACACAGAGGGAAAGACGGCGACTGCCCAATTCCTCTGCGATTTGAGTGTCTTAAATGCAGCCGGTGAGGAAATTCAGCCGGACAGCAGCAAGGGCGCACTTGCAGTCTCTTTCCGAAACGTGAGCATCGTCTCTGCCGAAAGCTCAGACATGAAAACAGATGACGAAGAGACGGCGAGCGAAGGTGTCTCCGTACTCCACATTGACGAGGAACTCAATCGAGTTGAAACGCTGGAGGAAGGCCTTGACGAAGAACTTCCGGTATTACAGGCAGAGACCGAACGTTTTTCCCCCTTTGCGGTAATCAATTATCGCAGCGGAAGCACAACGCTCGGCATTGACTTTAAGTTGATTGACTATGACGGCGATGCTTCGAGAACCAGCTATAAGTTAAAAGAAGTGACAGTCAAGGATACCGTCGGCAGCGGTATTAGCTCCATTAACTTCGAAGTCGATAACGGCGGAATTTACACCTTGCCGAAAACCGGGACGACCGCTTCCGGTAAGAGTTACCGTACCATTACGGATATCCTGACGAACCATCAGTTTTATCAGATTATCTTTACGACACCGCTGACCACAGCTGAGGCAAAGGACTTTATTGAACAAAACCTCAAGTTCAAGCTGCCCTCGGCCGGCGCAAGTCAGCAGCTTAAGATCAATCTGGGCAACGGACAAAACAGTCTGCCGCCTTCCGCAGATATTACTATTACAAAACGTACCATTCCGAACCCGGTCGCCGGTGACAGCGCGGAGCACTATTACATGTTTGTTCCGAGCAGTGGAATCAGCTGGGCAGAGAGCTATAACCGCGCAAAGAGTTATTATCTCGAGGGCATGCGGGGCTACCTGGTTACCATTACCTCCCGCGACGAGGATTTGGCTCTGGATGCGATTACCACGCAGGCGGCTTGGTCCGGCGGCGCTCGCTTTCGCGGAATCAACGATGCGTCCTCCGTCCCCCACTGGTACAACAATTCCCTGCCTGCACCGGGCGTGTTCGCAAACCAGAATGTCAGCGGTAATTCCGGTGCGGCAGAAAACCGCACGTTTCGCTGGCAGTCCGGTCCGGAGACCAATATCGAGTATACCATGCAAGGTTTCGGCGCTCTCCACGGTGCGTACACCAACTGGAAACCCGGAGAGCCCAACTCCCTTCGTCTCTTGCTACAGGGCTACGAGAGCTGTATGCAGGTACACTACGGTTCCAAATGGAACGACTTGAGAAATCATTACAGCGGTGTACGCGGATTTTTCGTAGAGTTCAGCCGCTATAATCAGAACGGTCAGAACAGCAATGATTCGGTTCCCGTGGTAACCTCTCAAAAGGTAATCGCACAGCGCAACGGTCAGACCTACTATTTCAGCAACTTAGACGATGCGGTGGAATGGTCCGGCCAGAACGGCAACGCGCCGCTCACCCTGCTTGGCGATACGACGTTGACCCGAGATGTTCCAGCCGGCGTCAGCATCAATCCGGACGGTCACACGCTGACCGTTCCGTCGGGGGCGAATGTCGTAAATAACGGCACCATCGATCTGACGAATCCGTCGAGTCAGCTTCAGGTGCAGGGATCTAACGGCAATCTCAGCAATGCGGGCAACGGACAAATCACGCGGAAACTCACCGTCAGAATGAAGGATAGACACGTGACGGCGGGAGATACGCTCACATGGGCGCTCACGGATGCGCTTATCACGGGCAATTTAATCGGCAATGACCGTGTCAGTGCCATCCATGTGGATTTTGACAACAGTTCTACGGCAGTGGAACATCCCACCCTGCCGGTGACCGCCTCGGACCCGACGAGTTTTGATAACGGCACGAACGGCAGCAGAGCCCTCGGTACCTATATCATTACCTACCTGCCGGGAACCGTGACCAGAGATCCACATCGTTATACCGTTAAATTTGCCGCAAACGCCCCGGCGGGCCGCACGGCGAGCGGTTCTATGCCGGATCGCACGGTAATGGGCGGTGTGAATGTGGATCTCACGAATCTCTTCAGCGTCGACGGTTTTGACTTTGCGGGCTGGACAGCCTCCGACGGAAAGACGTACGGGAACGGCGCGACGCCGAAGGATTTGACCAAAACAAACAACGGGGTCATTACGCTCACGGCCAACTGGACGCCGAAGAACTATACCATTCAGTATACGACCAATGTGAATCCGAGTTCGCGCACTGCGGCACAAGCGGTGAACCCGAATACGGCGACTTCTTACCGCGTGAGCGATCCGAATATGACGCTTGCGCCCATGACCTGGCCGGGCTATACCTTTGGGGGCTGGTATGAAAATGCCGCGCTCAGCGGAACGCCGGTCGCACAGCTGATTACAAGCAGCATTCCGGCGGGCAATAAGCACTACTATGCAAAGTGGACGCCGAAAAACTACACGCTTACTTATCAGCTCAACGATACGTCGGGCACAGCCGCGGTGAATCCGAATGCGGGTTTCACTTCCTATACGGTGGAGACTGCAAATCACACGCTCGCTGCACCGACTAGAACCGGTTACAACTTCCTCGGATGGTATCGCGACGCAGGGCTCACGACGCCCGCACCGGCGGTCATTGATACGACGCAGGGTGATAGCAATCCGACCCGCGTCTATGCAAAGTGGAGCACGCCGCTGCAGTACAGCATTACTTACTACATGAATGACAGCGCCAGACAGCGGGCAAGCAATCCGGCATCGAACCCCGGCAGCTTCAGCTTGGCAAAGGCCTGCACCCGGCTTTCCACCTCGGCCACCTCCGGCAGCGCCGCCACCTGCCGCGCCACCGCTTCCGGCGCACGCTTGGCATCCACCCAGATGTCCGACAGCCGCTGCGCCTCGTAGAAGCGCAACCGGCTGTTGTTCAGCGTATCCAGCGCCACCTGCGACATCACCAGCATGGCAATGCCGCCCGCCACCACCAGCATGATCGCCAGCGCCTGGCCGCGCAGCAGCCACAGGTCGCGCAGCGCCTTCCGGTACAGTGCCGGCAGCCGCCAGCCCTTTCTGTCACCAGCGCAGCTCATCGGCCTTCAACCGCTGTTCGTTGACCTTCTCGGCCACGATGCGCCCGTCGCCCATCGTCAGCACCCGGTGCGCCATTCGCGCAATGTCGGCGTTGTGCGTGATCACCACCGTGCACGTGCCCAGCCGCGCATTCACCTCATCCAGCGCGTTCAGCACCCGCACCCCGGTGGCCGAATCCAGCGCCCCCGTGGGTTCGTCGCACAGCAGCACCGCCGGCTGCTTGGCAATGGCCCGCGCAATGGCCACCCGCTGCTGCTCGCCCCCCGACATCTGCGCCGGAAAATGATCCGGCCGCTCGCCCAACCCCACCAGCGCCAGCGCCTCTTCCGGCGGCATGGGCTGGCGCGCGATCTCCGTCACGATCGCCACATTCTCACGCGCCGTCAGACTGGGAATGAGGTTGTAGAACTGGAAGACGAAACCCACGTTGTCGCGCCGAAAGCGCGTCAGCACCGCGTCGTCCGCATGCGTCAGGTCATGGCCGTTGTACCAGACCTCGCCCTCCGTGGGCACATCCAGCCCGCCCAGGATGTTCAGCAGCGTGGACTTGCCACAACCCGAAGGGCCCAGGATCACGACGAACTCGCCCGGATACAGCGCCAGGTCGATGCCGCGCAGCGCGTGCACCTCCACCTCGCCCATCCGGTAGACCTTGGTCAGCCCGCGGGTACGGAACATCTCTGCCCGTACCTTTTCCTCTGCCCGATCTGTCCCCATGTCGGCCATGCTGAGCTGCCTCATCGTTCGATGTTGCCCTTCGGTCATTGTCCGTCCAGGGGCGTGCAGGGGCAAGAAAGACACTATCGGAAACGGGAAAACTCGCGGGGGCAGCGGATCAATGACCCCAGACGCGACCCGGCATTGACGAGGGCCAGTGGTATAACAGCGTCACGGCAGATGCCCAACCCACCAGAACACATCAACCATGAAATATCCGAACCTCTTCCAGAGCTACACCTTCAACAACGGCGTCACCGTCAGCAACCGCCTGGCGGTCGCCCCGATGACCCATCTGGCCTCGGACGACAACGGCCACATCACCGCCGAGGAGCGTCAGTTCCTGACCGACCGCTTCCGGGGCATCGGCCTGTTCATTTCCGCCGCCACCTGGTGCATGACGGTGGCAAGGCCTTCTACGGACAGCCCGAAGCCATCGGCCCCGAAGACCTGCCCAGCCTGCGTGAAGTCGCCCGCATCGCCCATGATCAGGGCGCCAAAGCCCTGCTGCAGATCCATCACGGCGGCTGGCAGTCCATTCCCGAGCTCAACCCGAACGGCGAGATCTTCGCCCCGTCCGAGCATCCCGAAACCGGCGCCAAGGCCCTGACCGAAGCGCAGATCCTGAGCATCATTGACGGCTATGGCCGCGCCGCCGAACTGGCGCTGGAAGCCGGCTTTGATGGCGTGGAAATCCATGGCGCCAACAACTACCTGATCCAGCAGTTCTTCTCCGCCCAGTCCAACCGCCGGACCGACGCCTGGGGCGGCAGCCTGCAGAACCGGCTGCGTTTCCCGCTGGCCGTCGTGGACGCCGTTACGGCCGTGCGCGACAGGCACGCCAGACCCGAATTCATCATCGGCTACCGCTTCTCGCCCGAAGAACCCGGCGAGAACGGCATCACCATGGCCGACACCTTCGCCCTCATTGATGCCCTGGTGCAGAAACCGCTGCAGTACCTGCACGTCTCCCTGTGGGACTTCTACAAGAAAGCCCGTCGCGGTGCAGATACGGAGCGCACCCGCATCGAACAGCTGCACCAGCACATCGGCGGCAAGCTTCCC
>ERZ773203.589-NODE-589-length-19964-cov-15.459290_pt1 | contig 19964 bp, 14 predicted proteins | sample MGYA00580529_ERZ773203 | MGnify/ENA primary metagenome ERZ773203 (study PRJEB29015, sample SAMEA2738176) | human oral metagenome | biome: human oral; feature: human-associated habitat; material: saliva | place: China | collected 2177 ... | reverse complement strand
CCTTAGACACAATCTATTGTCGCCCCAAAATCGTGTAAGTGCTAATCGTTGCTTCCTGTATATAACATCCATACTTTTTATCAACTACAAATTCACAATTTAGCATTATCTATTTTCTTCATATATAAACTAAGCAATTAGAGACAAATATCTATGTCACTCCCACTCAATGGTTGCCGGCGGCTTGGACGTGACATCCAGAACCACGCGGTTGACCTCGGCAACAGAGTTCGTAATACGCGTGGAGATGCGAGCCAGCACGTCGTAAGGCAAACGCGTCCAGTCGGCCGTCATCGCGTCCTCAGAAGAAACGGGACGCAGCACGATCGGGTGACCGTAGGTACGGCCATCGCCCTGAACGCCAACGGAGCGAACATCAGCCAGCAAGACAACCGGGCACTGCCAGATCTCTTGATCCAAGCCTGCAGCGGTCAGTTCCTCGCGAGCAATCAGGTCCGCGGCGCGCAGGATATCCAGGCGCTCGCGCGTGACCTCGCCAATGATGCGAATACCCAGGCCAGGACCCGGGAAGGGCTGGCGGTTCACCAGATAGTCGGGCAGCCCCAGCTCACGGCCGACCGCGCGCACCTCGTCCTTGAAGAGGGTACGCAGGGGCTCGACCAGCTCGAAGGTCATGTCCTCGGGCAGACCACCCACATTGTGGTGGCTCTTGATGTTGGCCGCGCCCTCGCCGCCGCCAGACTCAACAACGTCGGGGTACAAGGTTCCCTGGACGAGGAACTTCACCTCGCCACCGGCGGCGCCGACCTCTTCGATGACCTGCTTCTGGGCGGCCTCGAAAGAGCGAATGAATTCGCGGCCAATGATCTTGCGCTTAGTCTCGGGATCGGTGACGCCCGCCAGAGCGGACAAGAATCGCTCGGACTCGTCGCAGGTGATGACGCGGATACCCATGCCGCGCGCGTAGTCGTTCTCGACCTGCTCGCGTTCACCCGCACGCAGCAGGCCGTGGTCGATGAAGAAGCAGGTGAGCTGATCGCCAACGGCCTTGTGAACCAGGGCCGCGGCCACGGAAGAGTCCACGCCGCCGGAAAGCGCGCAAATCACCTGCGCGTCACCGATCTGTTCACGGATCTTTGCGACCTGCTCGTCAACGATCGAGCCCGGCGTCCACGTGGGCTCAATTCCTGCGCCCTTGTAGAGGAAGTTCTTCAAAGCGTCTTGGCCGAACTGGGAGTGGCCAACCTCGGGGTGCCACTGCAGGCCGTAGAGGCGACGCTCGCTGGATTCGAAAGCTGCGACCGGTGTTTCGGAGGTCGACGCGGTGACGGTGAAGCCTTCGGGCGCGCCCTGGACGGAGTCGCCGTGGCTCATCCACACGATCTGATCGTCGGGGGTGCCGCTAAACAGGCAGGAATCACCGGAGACAGAAGCCTCAGTGTGCCCGTATTCGCGGGTTCCCGTGCGTCCCACGGTTCCGCCCAGTGCATGGGCCATGGTCTGGAATCCGTAGCAGATCCCCAGGACGGGCACTCCGGCTTCGAAGATCGAAGGATCAATCGACGGAGCACCCTCTTCGTACACGGATGAAGGCCCACCGGAAAGAATGATCGCTGCGGGTTCTTTCGCAAGCATTTCGGCGACCGGCATGGTGTGCGGGACGATTTCCGAATAGACGCTGGCTTCGCGCACGCGACGAGCAATGAGCTGGGCGTACTGCGCACCAAAATCGACAACAAGGACGGGATGAAGATCAGCTGAAGTCACCCCACCATGCTACCTGCTTCGTAGCCTCTTCGACGAGGCCAAGTAGGGAGCACTCCCCCACACCAGGGTGGTTTAGTTGCTGGGTGCGTCCTCTTCTTCCGAGGCCTGAGCCGCATCGGCGTCATCCCTCGAGTTCTCCGCGACCTGAGTTTCGTCAGCGACGTTCTCAGCGACTTCGTCCTCACGTGCATCAGCACCGTCGGCAACTTCAACCGAATCGCCACCAGTTTCCTCGTCAAGCACATCCTCGCTCGGCATCTCAGGCACAAGCTCCACGGGCGCTACTCCCCCAGCTGCGGCCTCGTGATGGCGATGCTCATGAACCCGCGCTTTCCCAGCGCTCACAAGCTCACGCGCCCACACCACGCTCACCGGGTGCGAAACGGCCACGGTCAGCAGGATCCCAAGCGCCACCTCGGCAAAAAGACACAACGCGGAAAGCGACATGCGCGGCCCCAGGAAGGTCAAGCGCCCCGTTCCCAAAACGAAGGCCGAACCCAAGGAAGTCACCAAGTAAACGGCTGCGATCACCACAGACGCGATACCGCCCTGATAGAGGTCTTCGACCAAGGACTCACTACCTCGGCGTAAACGCAGGAAAACGCCAACTCCCACGCCGAACACGATCAGTGCAAGGATTACCCAATTGCCGGGAGCGCTCACGGGAGTCGCACCAAAAAGTGGGATCGCGGGGATCGGCATGGTCGGCGCAGACGTCGGCGAATGCAGAGCATCGCTCCCCATGAAGAAACCAGGCCCGGAAAGCCAGGACAGCGCCCACACAATCGCGTTGGGAATGAAGAGCACCTGAGCGAGCGTGATCATTGTCGAATCAACCGTCGAGGTCGGCAGCAAAAGCTCATGAATCCCACGAATCCGCGACCAGGACTGGGTCACCGAAATCAACAGGAAAAGTCCGCCGTAAGCAGCCAAAACCCACGAGGCGCGCCAGCCTAGGCGCACGCCCGAGCTCAACCACTGCGGCATGTCGAGCCGCAATTCCAGGCTGTGAGGAGCCAGAGCAACTTCCCATGCGGCCGCAATGAGCGGGATCGCGATAGCCAGCGGGAATGCACCCAAGACGCGCACGTGCGTGCCAATGCCGCCCGCCAAAAGCAGCGCGGTCACGGCAAAACCAGGGACCGCCATCCATTGTGCTGCTGCGGGGAAACGCCGCCCCTGCAGCAAAAGCAGCTTGGTCAGTCCAATCAGAAGCAGCACAAACAGCAGAGGCACTGCGCGATAGGAAACCTCGCCGGAAACCACCTGCGCCCCAAGGGCAGCGCCCCACAGGTCCGAGGCGAAATGGAAGGCGTCTTCCCACGTCGTCGACACCAGCCATTGGTTCGACGCCACCGCAGCATAAGCGATCAAGGTGGGGACAACGACCAGTGCCCACCCGAGCAGTGCGGCCTCGATTCCCGAGAGCACTGCGCGCGCCCACCCCTGCGGGAGGGCAACGCGGATCGTGGGGCGAGCCGAGACCGTTGTGACCGTGGTCCGCTCTGCTGCGGTGGAATCCTCGCTCATCGAGCAGCCAGCGCCTCACGCGCAAGAAGCGCAGTCTGCGAGGGAGTGCGACCGACCTTCACGCCGACCGCTTCCAGTGCCTGAGCCTTTGCCGAGGCCGTGCCGGAGCTACCCGACACGATCGCACCCGCGTGGCCCATGGTCTTGCCTTCGGGGGCGGTGAAGCCCGCAATGTAGGCGACAACGGGCTTCGTCATGTGCTCGCTGATCCAGGCTGCGGCGCGTTCTTCGGCGTCGCCGCCGATCTCACCGATCATGACGACAAGGTCGGTATCGGGGTCGTTTTCGAAAGCTTCCAGAGCATCGATGTGAGTGGTCCCCACAACCGGGTCACCGCCAATACCAATGCAGGTGGTGAAGCCTAGGTCGCGCAGCTCATACATGAGCTGGTAGGTCAGGGTGCCCGACTTGGACACCAAACCCAGGCGGCCGGGTCCCGTGATATCGGCAGGAGTAATGCCGACATTGCACTGTCCGGGGCTGATAATTCCGGGGCAATTCGGGCCAATCAGGCGCACGCCGCGTTCAAGCGCATAGTCAACGAAGGCGGTTGAATCCTGAACGGGGATACCTTCGGTGATGACGACCAGGGTTTCAATTCCCGCATCGATTGCTTCAATCGCCGCGTCCTTGGCGTATGCCGGGGGCACGAAGATGACCGAGACATTCGCACCGGTCTCTTCGCGAGCGTGTGCAACCGAACCGAAAACGGGGACCTCAGTCTGGCCAGCGACGCGTTCCTCCGCGCCAGGCCCATAGGGCTCGACGCCGAAAGTCACGGTGGTTCCGGCCTTGCGAGGGTTCACGCCACCGACGATCTTCGTACCGGCAGCGAGCATGCGAGCAGTGTGCTTCTGTCCCTCGGAGCCGGTCATTCCCTGAACGATGACGCGCGAAGTGGAATCAATAAAAATTGTCATGAGTCAGTTCCGTCCCGTCTCAGGCGTTCGCGGCCAGCTCGGCTGCGCGGCGAGCAGCGCCATCCATTGTTTCTTCCATGTGCACCAGGGGATGTGCGGCCTCGCGCAAGATCGCGCGGCCCTCCTCAACCTTGTTGCCATCCAAGCGCACCACCAGAGGCTTGGAAGCAGCATCTCCCAAGGTCTCCAGGGCACCGACGATGCCGCGAGCAACCTGATCGCACGCGGTGATTCCACCGAAAACGTTGACGAACACGGAGCGAACCTGCTCGTCTCCCAAAATGACGTCCAGGCCCTTGGCCATAACTTCTGCCGAGGCGCCGCCGCCGATATCGAGGAAGTTCGCGGGCTTGACGCCCCACTCTTCACCCGCCAAGGCAACGACGTCCAGGGTGGACATGACCAAGCCGGCACCGTTACCAATCACGCCCACTTGCCCCTCCAAGCGCACGTAGTTCAGTCCGGCTTCCTTCGCCATGGCCTCGCGCGGATCCTGCGCGGCAACGTCGGCGAAGGCTGCGTGCTCGGGGTGGCGGAAAGCGGCGTTGTTATCCAGAGACACCTTGCCGTCCAGTGCCAGAACATCGTCTTGCTCGGTCAGGACCAAGGGGTTGACTTCAACCAGGGTGGCGTCTTCGCCTCGGTAGGTATCCCACAGCCCGATGAGCACCGGGGAAATTTTGTCAATCATCGAGCGGGAGAAACCAGCCTGACCCAGGATCTGTGCGGCAACGTCCTCGTCGATTCCGACCTTCGGATCCAGCCCCACGCGAGCCAGGGCCTCGGGGTGTTCGCGGGCCAAGGTTTCAATGTCCATACCGCCCTGAGCGGAGCACATGGCCAGCTCTCGGCGTCCCGAGCGGTCCAAGAGGATTGAGAAGTAATACTCTTCGGCGATATCGGCGCCCGCAGCGATGAGGACCTTGTGGACAGTGTGTCCCTTGATGTCCATTCCAAGGATTTCTTCGGCCTTTTGGCGCGCTTCTTCAGCGGTGCGAGCGAGCTTCACTCCCCCGGCTTTTCCGCGCCCGCCAATCTTGACCTGTGCCTTGACGACAAGGAGGTCATTTTCTCCAAGCAGCTTCTGTGCAGCTTCGAAAGCCTCATCTGGCGTGCTTGCAACGATTCCCGCGAGCACGGGGACGCCGTGAGCAGCGAACAACTCCCGTGCTTGGTATTCGTAGAGATCCATTATGTCCCTTCACTTTGTGCCCGAGGGGCGTTTGTGCGCGCGGCAACTCGTTCGCGCTACTGTCTTAAGCCTACAGCGCCTCAGATCTTTTCCATCGGGGCCATCCGCAACAACAGGCGTTTTTTAGCTGACGCAAAGGCAACTTCCGCGATGGTTCGCTCACCGGCTCCTTCCAAGCCAATAATCACGCCTTCCCCAAGGGTTGCGTGACGCACGCGATCCCCAACCCGAGTTTCCTCGGGCTTGAGGGTCTGCTTGGGGCTGCTTGCACCGGTCGGACGAGAAACCGTCGTGCGCGGGGCTGGTGTGCCGCGCGACCCGCCGAGGCCTCGGCCCGCAAGGGGACCACCGTCGCTACCCGCGCCGGAACCGCCAGAGCGACCGCCGAAAACGTATCCACCGTCATCGTCTCGCCGATGCGAGTACCCGTAATCGCTTCCGTAGCCGGAACCACCCGAGTAGCCGCCGCGACCCGAACCATATCCGGAACCTCCGCCGTATCCACCGCGCAGGCGCTCCATCGATGTTGCGGAACGGCGAATATCCAGGAGTTCGGCCGGAATATCGTCCAAAAATCGCGAAGGAGGCATTTCCTGAGGCGCACCCCACGCGCTTCGAACAGCTGCGCGCGTGAGGTAGAGCTGCTTGCGCGCACGCGTAATGGCAACATAGGCAAGGCGTCGTTCTTCCGCGAGTTCCTCAACCTCACCCAGCGAACGCTGGTGCGGGAAGGTCCCATCCTCCATACCGGTCACAAAGACGACCGGGAATTCCAAGCCCTTCGCGGTGTGAACCGTCATGAGGGTCACCTGACCGCTCCCGCTTTCTTCTTCGGGAAGCTGGTCGGAATCTGCGACCAAGGCGACGCGCTCGAGGAATCCCGCGAGCCCGACCTCCCCACTGGTCGTTGCGAAGTCAAGTGCGACCGCATGCAATTCGGCAAGGTTTTCCACTCGCGAGGCGTCCTGCGGGTCCTGGGAGCGTCGCAAAGTCGCAAGATATCCCGTGCGATCAAGGACTTCTTCGAGAATTTCCGCTGCGCTTGCACCGGCTTGTTCGGCGCGCCGCATGGCTTCAATTAGTCCCCAAAAATCACCGATCGCCGAGGCCGCGCGCGGGCTCAGCCCAGCCACGCCCCCATGCGTGTCTTCAGTTTCTTCCTTGGGAAGCTCCGCCAAAGTCAGGCCGGTCCCCTCTGCTTCCCCGAGGCCTCGGCCCTGAGAAATCCAGCAGTCCCTGGCGGCCGCACCCATAGAAATCCCATAGCGATCACTGTGCGCAATGAGGTCGGCTTCAGCCTTCGGGCCGATTCCGCGTCGGGGAGTGTTCAGGACGCGACGCAAGGCGACAGTGTCATCGGGGTTCGAGATCACCTGAAGGTAGGCCAGGGCGTCTTTGATTTCCGCGCGCTCGTAGAAGCGAGTGCCTCCGACGACTCGGTAGGGAATGCCTTGGCGGACCAAGAGTTCTTCAATTGCTCGTGATTGCGAGTTCGTCCGGTAGAAGACGGCAATATCTGCCCAGCGGGTCCCGGCCGCAGAGAGTTTTTCCATTTCGGAGACGATGAAGCGCGCCTCGTCGCGATCTGAGTCTGCGGCGTCGACAGTGATGAGTGCGCCGTCTCCCGATGCCGTCCACAGGTTCTTTGCGCGGCGGCCTTCATTTCGGGCAATGACAGCGTTGGCGGCGGACAAAATATTTTGGGTCGAACGGTAGTTTTGCTCGAGCAAAATGGTTCGCGCACCAGGGAAGTCCCGTTCAAATTCTTCAATATTACGAATCGTTGCACCGCGGAATGCGTAGATCGATTGATCCGAGTCGCCGACAACCGTGAGTTGACCGGGTTCTACTCCGTCGTCCCCAGTGCCCACGAGTTCGCGCACCAGAACGTACTGCGCATGGTTCGTGTCTTGATACTCATCGACCAGGATGTGGCGGAAGCGCCGGTGGTAATGCTCGGCGATCGCCGGATTGTCTTTGAGCAGTCGAACCGTGCGCGCAATGAGGTCGTCGAAGTCCAGCGCATTGGCCTGCGACAGGCGCTTTTCGTATTCCTCATAGGCCGAGGCGACGACCCTCGAAATTGGGTCATTCGGCGCGATATCCCGGTATTCCTGCCAGGTGACGAGCTCGTTCTTCAGGTCAGAAATACGCGCGGCCACAAGCTTAGGAGTGAATCGTTTAATATCCACATCTGCTGCTTTTAGCACCATCTGGATCAGGCGCTGAGAATCCTGCGAATCGTAGATACTGAAGGTCGATCGCAATCCGGCTGCGCGGTATTCCGCACGCAGTACTCGCACACACGCCGAGTGGAAGGTGGACACCCACATCCTGCGTGCCGCTCCCCCACCGACCAGGGCCTCGACGCGCTCGCGCATCTCAGCTGCTGCCTTATTGGTGAAGGTAATCGCTAAAATCTCGCCCGCACGGGCTTGACCGGTTGCCAAAAGGTACGCGATTCGATGTGTGAGAACGCGGGTCTTCCCAGAGCCCGCACCGGCCATGATGAGCAAGGGAACGCCCCGATGCTCGACCGCTGCGCGCTGTTGATCGTTGAGTCCCGCAAGCAAGCTTTCGGGGTCTTTCTGCGGCGACGAGGCCTGCGCCCACGCTGCGCCAGCACTCAGGGGATCGCTATCGCTGCCGCAGCCTCGGCTATCGGCAACAGAACCCCAGTTTCCCGCCGCCTGAGAAGTTGGGTCGTACAGGGGCAGGTCTTCCTGGGAATCGCTGCCGAAATCGAGGAAAGAGCCAAGATTGGGAAGTGAGTGTTCCTGATCCATTTTCAGTGCTTGTGGTAGACGCCCTTGGTTGCGTGAACGGGTTCAGCAGTGACATTCATGCCGAGTTGGCGCAAGATTCCTTCATCAACGCTGCCCAGCAGAACTGAAGAGTGAACATCGCAGCCAGCCAGTTTCGACAGTTGGTTCAAGGCCGCAGCTGCGCGTTCGTTGGAGCGTGCGGAACCGGCAAGAGCAATCAGGACCTCGTCAGTGTGGAGACGAGGATTGCGGCTGCCCAGATGCTCGGTCTTGAGCTTTTGGATAGGCTCAATCTGTTCGGGGGCGAGCAACTTCTCATCATCGTCGATTCCGGCAAGAAGCTTCATCGCGTTCAAGAGCATCGCAGAGCATGGCCCCAGCAGGTCCGAGGTCTTTCCAGTAACAATGCGCCCGTCGGCCAGTTCCATTGCAGCTGCCGGGTAGCCGGTCTCTTGCGCCCGCTTCAGGGCGGGTGCGACGACGGGGCGGTCCTCGCTGGTCAGGTTCATGGCTGTCATCAGGCGCGCTGCGCGCTCAGATTGGACAGGAGGCAAGTCTTCACGAGCTTCCAGCGCCAAAGCCTTGTACCAGCGGCGAATGATTTCCTGCTTGGAGGCTTCGCGGCAGGCCTCGTCGTCGCTGATGCAAAAACCGGCCATATTGACGCCCATGTCGGTGGGCGACTGGTAGGGGGAAGTTCCCATGATCTTTTCGAGGAGGCGACGCAAAACCGGGAAGGCCTCGATATCGCGGTTGTAGTTGACCGTGGTTTCGCCGTGAGCCTTCAAGTGGAAGTGGTCAATCATGTTGACATCGTCCAAGTCAACAGTGGCTGCTTCGTAGGCGACATTCACTGGGTGATCCAGGGGGAGGTTCCAGATCGGGAAGGTCTCGAACTTCGCGTATCCCGAGGTCATTCCGCGCTTGTGATCGTGGTAGAGCTGGGAGAGGCAGGTTGCGAGCTTGCCGGATCCAGGTCCGGGAGCGGTCACGATCACCAGCGGGCGAGTCGTGTGGACATATTCGTTGCGTCCCAGGCCTTCGTCAGAAACGATCAGATCGATGTTATTGGGGTAGCCCTCGATGGGATAGTGACGCGCGACCTTGATACCGCGGGCTTCGAGCTTGCGCTTAAAGGCATGTGCTTGGTCATTGGAATCACTCCAGCGCGTGATGACAACGTTGCCCACGTACAGCCCGTATTCGCGGAACATATCGATGTGACGGAAGACGTCATCTTCGTAGGTGATTCCCAGGTCTTCACGCATCTTGCGGCGCTGGAAATCTTGGGCGTTGACGGCGACGACAATTTCGGCCTCGTCAGCAAGCTCGGCAAGCATGACAATCTTGTTATCCGGGGTGAATCCGGGAAGAACGCGAGAGGCGTGCATGTCGTCAACAAGCTTGCCGCCAAACTCCAAGTACAGGGTTCCACCGAACTGCTGGCGACGTTGCGCAATGTGTTCAGATTGAAGAGCTAGATACTGATCGCGGTCGAAACCGATTGCGTGCATGATCGCCACTCCCAAGGCATCGTGGTGCAAGGACTACTCATGGTATCGCCCCTACCCCGCATCTCCGTCCATGAAGCGCCCAGCACGCGGGTGAACTTCACCGCAAGGCACCTGAAAGACTAAATAATGTGCCTTTGCATGGCCCAGTGAGTGAGCTCATTTCGATTCGACAGCTGGAGCTTGCGAAGCACCGCAGATACGTGCGTTTCAACGGTTTTGATCGAAATAAAGAGCTCGGATGCGACCTCTTTGTAGGGGTAGCCGCGAGCGATCAAACGCATCACTTCTTGCTCACGTGCTGAGAGAAGATCCAGCTCATCATCATGAGCAGCAATCGGGGCATTTCCGCCGCCGAAAGCATCGAGCACAAAACCCGCTAAGCGCGGCGAAAAGGCAGCATCTCCCGCGGCAACGCGCTGGATGGCCTCGACCAGTTCAGGGGTCGAAATTGACTTGGTAACGTAGCCGCGAGCGCCCGAGCGGATGACCGAAACAACATCCTCGGGGGAATCTGAAACGGAGAGTGCAAGGAATCGCAGCCCTTCAACATCCGCGCACGAGGCCGCAACTTCAGCGCCTCCTCCGCCCATTCCTCCGGGAAGGTGAACGTCGAGGAGTGCAACATCGGGATGGAGCGCGTGGCAGGCGGCGATTGCGCCTTCGACGTCACTGGCCTCGCCAACGATTTCGAGGTCGGCGCCGCTGGATTCCAATTCACTGCGCACTCCTGCACGCACAAGTGCGTGATCATCAATGACCAAAATCCGGATCGTCATGACCGTGTTCTCCTTCGTGAAGTGCGCTTATTCCAGTGTAGCTGCGGGCATAGAGAGGTGAACTTCTGTTCCACTGGGAAGATGGCGGATAGTAGCTGTGCCCCCCGCGCGTTCCATGCGGCCAATGATCGAGTTACGAACCCCGTGCCGATCTTCGGGAATTTGAGACAGGTCAAAGCCATCGCCGCAGTCTTTGACGTAGATATCAGATCCGCCCGGACCAACTTCGAGGTAGACACTCAGGGGCGGCTTCGCGTGGCGAATCGCGTTTGAGACTGCTTCCGATGCGGCAGCGACCATCGCGAGTTCCCCGGGACCTGGACGCGTATCGGAGACGGTCACGACGCCCACTTCCACCCCAAAGGTGGTTTCCAGGGTCGAGACGGCTTCCCGTAGGGCCTCAGCAAGAGAATCCGCGGCTTCTTCGCGCCCGGTGTACAGCCACGAGCGCAACTCGCGCTCTTGCCCAAGCGCCAGAGCGCGCACTGACGTTGGATTATCAGCGTTATTGCGGATCAATGTGAGGGTCTGAAGGACAGAATCGTGCAGATGTGCGGCCATATCCGCACGCTCAGCCTCGCGCTTTTCGCGTTCCTTGCTGCGAGTGCTCTCTTGGGAGGTGCGCACCCACAAGGGAATAATGGCCACGCCCAAGGCAAGGATCAGAGAAGCACCCAAGATCGCGCCTCGTGCAAGATCCCAGGGCGATTGCCCGCGGAAGAACGCCAAGGCCAAGCCCGCTGCGACCAGGAGCATCCCGGCAAGAGTGATGAGGATGAAAAGAGGACTCTTCCAGCTGTGTGCACGCGCGCTTTGAGTCCAAACCGCTGAGATTCCACCGATGACCAAAATCGCGGAGGCAATGTCGCGCAGGCCCGCAATCCCCGCAAACAGCAGGTAGGCGATCGCGAGGGCAAGGCCGAGTGAACCGAGGCCCACCAAGAGCATGCGCAGATTGCGCTGTTGGCTTTCGCGTCTGGCGATTTCTTCTGCCGAGGCCAAGGGCGAGCGCAGGCGTTCACTTCCGCTTTGTTCGCCGCCTAAGTCCTCGGGAACGGTGAGCCAGAGCCAGAGGTAGACGACAAGAGAGAGCCCGTAGGCGGGAAGTGCGATAAGGAAGGCGAAACGCACGACGCGCACTGAGATACCGAGCATCGAGGAGATTCCCGCGCACACGCCCCCAATCCAGGGAAGAGGCATATCCGTCGAGTGTGCGCTGGAGCGTCGCAGGGCGCGCTGAGGCGGCACGATTTGAGGCGGGGTCCACTCGTACCCTGCCTGCCTGCCTTGAGGCGCATCGGTATTGTCCTGCACGTGACTCACCCGTTTATCTTCACACGTTTTCTGCCATTCGGGGGAAGAGAGAGCGACAAATCGGGGATAGATCAGGGCATCCCCCTATATCTTCTTCGCACGTCTTTGGGCAGAGTTGAAGCATGGATAAAGGATTCATGAACACATTGCGATACTCCGGTTTCTTCCGTGGTGAGCCTCGCGTCATCGGCGGCGTGTGTCAAGGTCTGGCACAACGCTACGGGTGGGACGTGAACTCGGTGCGGATCCTCGTCGTTGTCCTCGCCTTCATTTTCCCTGTCGTGTGCATTTTCTATGCATTCGCTTGGGTCTTCTTGCCTGAGGCTCGCGATGGTCGAATCCATGTTGATGAAATGCTCAAGGGGCGTTTCGATATGGCGATCGTCGGCGCAGCCTTCATGGCAATCTTCGGCGGCGGTGCTTTAGGTATCACAACGGTCTTCTTCAGGGTGCCTTTCTTCCTCATGCTCCCCGCAGCCATCGTCATCATCGCCATTTTGCTCTCGAAATCGAATTGGACGTTCCAAGGAAACACCATGCCTCAATCAACTCCCGACTGGCGAACCCAAGGAGGCCCTGAGCAATTCCCGGGATCCCAGCCTTCACCAGAGGCACACTCCGCCTCGTCTTCTCCTTTTAGCGCCTCGACTTCAGGCGCCTACCCTCCTCCTTCCTCAGATGCTGCTAGCCCCCACATGCAGGGGGATCAATGGAGACAGCAGTGGAACGCCTCGTACGCGACCTCAGGACACACGGTTCCTCAAAGTGCCGGAACGCGTTTCACTCCCATCGCCACCCAAACCCCGCTCCTTCCTCGCCGTCTTTCGCGTGCAGCTGTCTTGAGCGTCTACGGACTGGTCATGCTGGTGCTTGCTGGAACCTTCTGGCTCATGTACCGCAATGGTTTAAAGACGACAGCTGCGGCTGACAGCTGGGTGCAGATCGGTTTAATTGGCGGTGGCATTTGCCTTCTCATCGTCGGTTTTGCTCACCTGATCGCGGCGATTCGTGACCGTTCCTCTGCTGCACTCAGCGTTTTGTCGACCATCGGTATCTTCTTAGCTATCCCGGCAGGGCTGGGTGGAATTGGCTACGCGGCCGTCACGAGCGCGGACGGCTGGCACTGGGGAAATGTCTCGACCTCCAATTACGAGGCAACGTGGAAATCTGACGAGATCGCTGGCCAAAACGGTTCTCAGGTTGTGGTTCTTGACTTGGATCTCACCCATGCTCCTGATGGGCTCACGAAGGATATCCACGTCCGCGGAAATCTCATCCCCTCTGCGAATATCCAAGCGCGTCAAGACCAGCCGGTACGAGTGGTCGCGCAGAATCGTCCCCTGAGCGTCACTCTGGACATGAATGGAGATGCGGATTGGCAAGGATTCAATGATTCCACGCCAACAATCCTCAAGTCCCCGACCTGGAAAGAAGGCGAAGGAATCACGGTTTACCTCGATGCCCCGCAGATCATCAACGTGAACGTCGAGGAAACAGGAAGCTCCGCCAATCGCGATCCCTGGCCATCTGGAACGCCTTCACCGTCACCAGCGACGCCTTCACCAAGCGCATCAGCTGGACAGGAGGCAAGCCCAACGCCCTCCGCTTCCCCTAACGCCTCTGAGTCCGCCGCAGGCGCGCACTGAAAGGATCCGACATGAGTGTCAACGACTTTGATCAGACCGTTCCCCTACCCACAAACGGGGAAGAAACGACCCCGCTTCCCGTGGGAAATGATGCTCCCGAGGTCCCCCAGCCCGCCAGTGCCTCGGATGAGACCGCAACGCTTCCCTCCGGCCTCGTTTCGGAAACACGGGAACTTCCAGTGACCGAGGACGCGGCCCCCTCTTCCGCTGAACAGACCGAGGCCGACGCAAAGGTTGCCGCTGCTTCTACCGTTCCGCCGAGCGAGAGCGCGCCTCACGCATCTTCAAGCGCGTCGGCGACGTACACCAGCCCGCAGGCTGGGACGAGCGGGGCGGCGGCATGGGCAACAAGCGCAGGCCAAACACAGGCCCCGCACTCAGTGCCTGACCCAGGTGTCATTCCCCCCACCCGAGTGTGGTCTGCAGAAGAACTCAAGGAAGCCCCCTATCGCGGAGTACGCATCGGGCAGCTGGTGTGGGCATGCATCGTCATTTTCACAGGCGTTGTCCTCATCGCTCTGGCATTTGCGCGAATGATGGACTTCGCTCTGATCGCGATCTCCACCCTGGCTATCTTGGGCGTCCTACTCATGACAATTGCGGGAGTGAGCTCGTTGACGTCGCGAAAGAAAGGCTCACGCAGGTAAGGACAAATACCTTAAAACAGCTTCTCGAGGCTAAGAGTTGGCGCCAAGCAGCGGAATACACCGTCTGCTTGGCGCCAACTCTTAGCCACATCAGTGGCTGAACGAAGCCTTAGTCACGCTCCGGTCACGTCATCGGGGCGAGACTCCGCGTAGCGCGCGAGTTCTTCTTCCACGATGGCCTCGTCAAGCTTTTGGAAGACCGGGGTCGGCTTCTCGATCGGGGTACCGACGACAATGTCGTGACGCTCCCACGTGGGAACATTCGTGTAGTCGCCGGTGATGACCGGGTAGCCTGTACGGCCAGCGAAATCGGCGGGAAGAACCTCGGGGTCCAGCTCCTCAACTTCCTTGATGTAGGGCATGGGAGCGATCTCGCCCGCGCCGCCCATGACGCGATCGACGTCGTTTGCTGCGTGGGGCAGGAAGGGCGAAAGCATGAGGTTGAGGTCAGCCACGGCCTGTGCGAGTGTCCACAACACGGTCGCCAAACGCTCGCGTTCTTCGGGGGCCTTGAGCTTGAAGGGCTCGGTATCTGCAACGTACTTGTTGGCCTCGCCAACCAGACGCATCGCAGCGGCAAGAGCAGCCTTCTGGCGGTGGTGACGAATCAGATCTCCGACCTCGTCAAAACCTGCGGCGATCGCGTCCAGCAGCGCGCGATCGATGTCTTGGAGTTCTCCCGGCGCGGGGATTTCGCCGAACTTCTTATGGATCATCGACGCAGTGCGGTTCACCAGGTTGCCCCAGCCTGCCACCAACTCGCCGTTCGTGCGACGCACGAATTCTGCCCAGGTGAAGTCCGCATCAGAGGACTCGGGACCAGCCGCAGAAATGAAGTAACGCAGCGCGTCAGCTTGGTAGCGGCTGAGCATGTCACGCACATAGATCACAATGCCGTGAGAAGAAGAGAACTTCTTGCCTTCCATGGTGAGGAATTCAGAAGAGACGACCTCGGTGGGCAGGTTGAGAACGCCCAGGTCGCCGGGCTGGCCGCCCTTTGCTCCTTGACCGTTGTAGCCCAGCATTTCGGCAGGCCAGATCTGCGAGTGGAAGACGATGTTGTCCTTGCCCATGAAGTAGTAGGTGAGGGCTTCGGGGTCGTTCCACCACTTGCGCCATGCTTCGGGGTCCCCCGTGCGGCGTGCCCACTCGATGGAGGCGCTCAGGTAGCCGATGACCGCGTCAAACCAGACGTAGAGGCGCTTTCCGGGCTGGTCTTCCCATCCGGGAACTGGGATGCCCCAGTCAATGTCGCGTGTCATGGCGCGAGGACGGATTTCCTCCAGGAAGTTCTTCGAGAACTTGATGACGTTGGGACGCCACGTGCCCGAGCGATCGCGCTCGTCCAGCCATGCAGACAGCGCGTCAGCCAGTGCGGGCAGATCCAAGAAGTAGTGCGTGGACTCGACGAATTCGGGGGTTTCACCGTTGATTCGCGAGTGAGGGTTGATCAGATCGGTGGGATCGAGCTGGTTACCGCAGTTATCGCATTGGTCGCCGCGAGCGCCCTCGGCGCCACAGATCGGGCAGGTGCCTTCGATGTAGCGGTCGGGCAGGGTGCGTCCGCTCGAGGGCGAGATCGCCGCGCGAGTGACTTGCTCGATCATGTAACCGTTATCGCGGACAGTTCGGAACATGTCCTGGACGACGCGGTAGTGGTTTCCTGCGGTGGTACGCGTAAAAAGGTCATAGGACAGGCCCAGCTGGACCAAGTCTTCGACGATGAGTCGATTGTTCTGGTCGGCCAGCTCGCGAGCGCTGATTCCCGCGCCATCGGCGGCAACCAGAATGGGGGTTCCGTGCTCGTCAGTTCCGGACACCATCAGCACGTCGTGCCCGGCCATTCGCATGTAGCGAGAGAAGACATCGGAGGGGACTCCGAAACCGGCGACGTGACCAATATGGCGTGGACCGTTGGCATAAGGCCAAGCAACGGCAGACAAAATTCGACTCATGGTCCCCTAGTCTAGTGCCTATTGGCGCTCGAGTCGTCTCTGCCCTATTCTCGAAGTATCTGCCGCTATATTTTCGGGAGGGTCCAATGCCCCGCGCGCTTGTCATTGTCGATGTTCAGCCTACTTTTTGTGAGGGAGGAGCTCTTCCTGTTGAGGGCGGAAACGCCTGTGCTCAGCGCGTAGCGGACTTTGTTGCCGCTCACGCCTCGGATTACGACTGCATCGTGACCTCGCAGGATTGGCACATCGATCCGGGTTCGCATTTCTCTGACAATCCCGATTTCGTTGACACGTGGCCCCCTCACGGCGTCGCAGGTACCGCCGAGGCTGAGCTTCACCCCGCTCTTGCCGACCTCCATGCCGATGTGACGATCCACAAGGGCATGTACGAGGCCGCCTACTCTGCTTTCGATGGCGAGGACGTGGCGACGAAACGCCCCCTGCTTGCGCTTCTTCGAGACAAGGGCATCGATTCTCTGGACGTCGTCGGCCTTGCTCAGTCCCACTGCGTGTGTGAAACCGCGCTGGACGGCGTAAAGGACGGTTTTAAAGTGCGAGTCTTCACCGATCTCACCGAGCCCGTCAGCCCCGAGTTGGGTGAGCTTGCCGCCGCGCGCATGGCCGAGGCCGGAGTTGAGCTCGTCCCCTCGCAGGCCTGATTCGCCTACCACACTCCCCTAGTTCGTGCGGGCGAGTGCTGCCCGGTACAGCTCGTTTTTGCGTAATCCGGTCGCTTCTGCGACTTCCGCCGCGGCGTCCTTAAGCCTCATACCTTCCGCTGCCAAGGCCAGCACGGCCTCGACGTGGTCATCGGCATTACCCTGCGCTCGCCCGGGGGCAACGACCAAGGTGATCTCCCCAAGAACCTCTCCTTCGGTGGCTTCGATCAATTCCGCGAGGCTCCCGCGGATCACCTCTTCATAGGTCTTCGTGAGCTCCCGGCACAGCGCAGCCTCGCGGTCTGCGCCGAAAACTTCAGCCATGAGAATGAGCGTCTCGTGAACCCGCTTCGGGGATTCGAAAAAGATCAGCGTATGCGGGTCGGCGGCAAGAGCCTTGAGGTAGCGCGTCGCTTCCCCCGTCTTGCGCGGGAGGAACCCCTCAAAAGCAAAGCGGTCGGACGGCAACCCTGAAACCGCGAGCGCAGTGACGGGCGCGGAGGGACCGGGGAGCGCGCTGACGTGAACCCCAGCGGCAGTGGCCTCGTGAACGAGGCGAAAACCGGGGTCGGAGACGGTGGGCATTCCCGCGTCGGAGACCATGACGACGCGCGCACCTGCCCGCGCTTGCTCAATGACTGCCGAGGCCTTAGCGGATTCATTGTGGTCGTGGAGGCTGATGAGTTTCGCGCTGAGATGGATTCCCATTCTCGAGGCCAGGGCAAGGAGGCGGCGCGTGTCTTCTGCCGCGATGATGTCGGCTTGCTCGAGCGCTGGGGCCAGGCGCGAAGAGGCATCGCGCACGTCACCGATGGGGGTTGCAGCAAGAAGAATCGAGGCGGGGGCCTGAATAAAATCCTGGTCTTCACTCACGGACCAATCGTCCCACCTTTGGGTGTACTACTCCAGTTGGGGGTGGGCATCGGTAGACTGATGTGGTGAACGACGAAACTCTTTCCAATTCAGATATCCCTGAGGCCGAGGCGACGGCTGGCGATGCACACACGGAAGATCTCGCGCAGCGTGAAGATGGCGTCTGCGTTCCTCCCAAGGTTGTGTCTCAGGAAAAGCCTGAGTCCGAGGCTGATGCGCAAGCTGCGGATGCCGGAACGACGGATGATGGAGACGACAAGGAGTCGGCCTCGGACAGCGGGGAAGAGTCTGCAGAGGTTGAGTCTTCCGAAGAAGTAAGCGAGGCCGAGGCGCGCAGGTGGACGCCCGTCGCTATCCCCCGCTGGGCACAGCTGCCTATGTCTGCGCGTGCGGGTTGGATCGCTACGTGGGTGATGACGATTCTTGCCGCTTTTATTCGTCTTCCGGGACTTGGAACTATCCGAACGCTCATTTTCGACGAGACCTACTACGTCAAAGATGCCTACTCTCAAATCGCGTTGGGATATGAGGGAAGTTGGGCGAAAGATACCGATCCCGCGTTTATTTCAGGCGATTTTTCAGGACTTTCTGCCGAGGGCGGTTACGTCGTTCACCCGTCGGTTGGTAAATGGCTGATTGGTCTGGGAATGCGGGCATTTGGTCCGACGAATCCTGTTGGTTGGCGCATCAGCGCGGCGATCGCAGGTATCATTTTGGTCTTCTTGACTGCCCGTATTGCACAGCACCTGTTCCGTTCCCCGGCGATTACTGCGCTTGCTGGGTTCTTCATGGCAACCGATGGCATCGCGATTGTTTTGTCGCGAACGGGCCTGCTGGATGTTTTCTTGGCAATGTTCGCCGCAGCAGCTTTCCTGGCGGTACTCAAAGACCAAGAGATTACGCATCCGCGATTGGTCTCTCGGCTCTCCGATTGGACGCCCGATCCCGATGACCCCAAGAGAATTGGACCTCACGCAGGCTCTCGTTGGTGGCTCCTTGCAGCCGGTATTTTGAGCGGCTTGGCAATGTCGGTGAAGTGGTCGGGCCTGTACGTCCTGGCTGTTCTCGGTTTGTTTGTTGCCGCCCGCGACTGGATGACTCGCAGGCGAATGGGACATCCTCGCGCTTTTTCGGCAACGCTCATCAATGACACTTCAGTCGCATTTTTGGCGATGGTTCCCCCGGCGATCATTACCTATATCGCCTCGTGGTTCGGCTGGTTTACTCATTGGAATGCGTACGGTCACCGCAATCACGGCATTGCTGGCGCCTTCCAGGACTTGTGGGATTACCACGTGGGAATGTTCAAGTTTCACACTGGGCTGACAACGCCTCACACCTATCAGGCGCACCCGGCACAGTGGTTCGTTCAGGCACGTCCGACGTCTTTTGCGTGGGACAAGGTCGCGTCTGGCGCCTGCGACAAGTCAGACTGCGTCCACGCGGTTCTAGCTTTGGGTAATCCGCTCCTGTGGTGGGTCGGGGCCGTGGCCTTCTTTATCCTGCTCTTTGTCACGCTGCGAGATCGCAACTGGCGCACTGGATTCGTTGTCTGCGGTTACCTGGCGCTCTACTTCCCGTGGTATCTCAATGCGAACCGAACGATCTTCAACTTCTACACGATCGCATTCGTCCCCTTTGTGTGTTTGAGCGTCGCCTGGCTGCTCGGTTATATGTTGGACCAGACACGCACCTGGGTTGATCCAGACCGCATGTATGATTCTCAGCCCCTTGAACCCGGCGATTATCGCTGGATGGGCGCCGATGCCAATGTCCGTCAGCGCTGGGCGCTAGGAGCTCTGGTAATTACCGCGCTCATTACCGCTTCCGCGGTATTCTTCATGCCGCTATGGCGAGGAGACCTCATCTCATACAACTTCTGGCACTTCCACATGTGGTTCCCGACATGGATCTAAAGTGATCTGCCATCGTTGGTAGATGCCATTGTGCCCGCGAACTTCCGTTCGCGGGCACTTCTCATTCCATCACTGAAAGCCCATAACGGCACTTGTTTAGCCAACACACGTCGTCTGCTCGGGCCGTTGGCAACAACCTAGCTCAGCGACTCAGTGCTCCTGACAGTGCCTATGTCTTTGTAGCTACGAAACATATGCTTGCGATCATGAGGACATCGCCCCTCAAACTGTGCACCAAAACGTGATTCTTGGGGTTCCCAGGTGTCACTGATGTTTCCAGGCAGGTGTGACTGATGTTTCCTGGGGAGATCCGGCACGTCGCATTTCCGCCCGACGAGGTTGCCTACTTCGTCCCCACTAAGCGGCTGCGATCAGTTGAGTAGCCGCTGGCGGCTAGCGGCAGCACGGGCAGTGTGTTGTGGGTATAGCAAAGCGGTGGGGTCTTGGAACATATTGTTCCAAGACCCCACTGTGAAGTGTGTTGTGGCGGTGTCCTACTCTCCCACACCCTCCCAGGTGCAGTACCATC
>ERZ773203.582-NODE-582-length-20069-cov-16.168482_pt1 | contig 20069 bp, 9 predicted proteins | sample MGYA00580529_ERZ773203 | MGnify/ENA primary metagenome ERZ773203 (study PRJEB29015, sample SAMEA2738176) | human oral metagenome | biome: human oral; feature: human-associated habitat; material: saliva | place: China | collected 2177 ... | reverse complement strand
AATATTTCAACGGATCTTAAAACGAGTGAAAAATCTGAAGTGGATGTGACAGCTAGTGAAGGACCATCGGTAGAAGATGTTGCAAAAGCATTTGGTGGTTCTCTTGATGGTGTCAGTGTTGTTAGCAACCTTGGTCGTTTGCATGAAGTTGGCAAACCTATCACGTCGCAATTTGCACGCTAAGAAAGGATGAGTGATTATGACAACACCAGAATTAGATTTGGTGACTAAATATGGCTATGAACGCGCTGAAATTTTAAATCAGGCATCTATGGCTGATGGTTTAGCGGATTATGAGATTTCTGGGCCGCTTGTTGCAAAACTTGAAAAAACGTCTAAGCCAAAACAACAAATGGCGATTGTTGATGATTTTTTAGATACGCATGAAGAGGTGTTTGATGGTGAACTTGTTCATGCTATGACAGATAGTTATGTGGCTGATGTTCATACCTTGTTGACACGCGTAGAAACCGCAGAAGGTCGTATTGCTGCCGCTGAAGAGCGTGCACGTCAGGCTGAAGAAGCTTTGGCTAAAAGTGAAGCTAATGCCGCTCAAATGGATCAATTGTTGAGTACGACGTTGGCTCAATTGGACGCTTTGAAGGCGTCTATCGATGAAAACGCTAAACGTGCAAATAATTTAGTGGACGATGTGAAGCAGGTTGACGCAGAGTTTCGTCAAACACAACATACCTTTACGGATCTAGGCCAAACGATTTTGACAAGTGGCCAAGAATTGAGTGTGTTGCAAGAAGAGTTGAGAGCCTTTTATGAGGCGGATGCGGAACGTTCGGAAGAATTTGATCGTATTGCATCACAATTGGATGAGACGATTAGTTTTATCTTGACACGTTTTGAAGAACTTGGTCTTCTTAAAGAGTTGGTTGGCTACAATACGGTTGATGAAATTTTTGAAGATGCGGGTTTTGAACCAGTACCTTCGTCAGAAGACGTGTCTTAAAAACTTTGAAAGTGAGATTGTTAAATCTCACTTTTTTTAGTACAATAAAGGTAAGAATCTCTAGAAAGGACTTTTTATGGCGAAAAAGAAAAAACGATTGTTGGTTAAAGCACCAACCAATCGTAAGCCGAAATTATATGATCTTGGATTGATGCGCCCTTATGGGTTTTTGAAACGTACGCAATCGTCTTATGCGGAGTTTTTCCGTTTGCGTCAGGAACCTGACCGTGGAGAATCGATGTATTCGGTGAGTCGAAAGGCTGACCGTGTGTCAATGTCTTTGAAGTTGGTCTTGAAACGGACACGTTCTGTAGATTTGTCTTTAACGTGGTCTAATGCGATTTGGGATATTATTCAACAAAATGTTCCAGGGATGCCACCAAATATTGATATTGTTTCTGTTCGTGGCTTTGAACGTATTGATGACCGTCAAGCGATTAAGGCGCTTAAACGTGGGAATTTTATGGACGGGGTCATTTCACAATTGCGTCGTAAGGGACGTTCTCAAACAGAAAACGAAAAAATTGACCAACGTAGTCGAATTAGTAAGGCGATTGAAGCAGGGGATGCCATGTTTCAATATATGGCAGAACTTCATGTCGCTGCTGATAACATCTATGATTTAGAAACAGCGATTGAATTGATTAAAAACTACTTTAAAGCGAATGATGAGTTTCGTAATTTAAGTTTTGAAGTGGATATTGATTATCAAAATAAACCATTGCTGTCGTTTGGGCCTGATGATGCGTCTAAAAATTCGCATTTGTATTCACGAATGCCGTCTCTTGATGCTGCTCGTTCAGGGCTTGTGGTTGAAAGTGGGGGTGATGCGCGTGATGGTAGTGACTTTATTGGGCTGTCTATGGGACGTTACATTTATTCAGCGGCGGCTTATCCATTGAAGAATCGTAAAGTCTTACTTTTGGGTGACAATGAAAACGATACTTCGTCTTACTTGAGTGCTGACCGTTATCATTTCACGGAGTATTTGGATGATTATCAAGAATATATGTCTAAGGTGATTTCACGAACTTATTTGTCAGATGGTCACCGTGTGGTTAACTTTGTTTTTAACCGTAAAAAAGGACGTGATATCGCTAAGAACTTGGATATTTTTCCTTTGTCTGATAGCAAACGTGGTTTTGTGGATGCGTCTGATGGGCAGTTGAATATTTTGGAACCGATTTTCCCAAATCATGAAAATATGTCAAAGAAAGAATTGATTACTTTCTTTTCAAATCATGTAACACACATTATTCAGTTGTTGGCTCAGTTTCGTAAGGAAGATGAAAACGAAGATGTGATTCGTGGGATTGGACCGTTTTCGGATGCTGCTCGTGAAGTTTTAGTTAACTTTTTTACGGAGAAGAAATATTATCCTGAAAATCCTGATGATCCAGATGCTGATTTTCGTTTGTTCGTTCAACATGATAGTTTTAGTTCGCTTGATTCCTTGGCTCAGTTCTTGTTAACAGGACAACAGTTGAACAAGAATAAGAAATTGGATGATGCTTATTACGAACTTAATACTATTGTCAATAAGACGATTTTACCAACCTTGCCTTTGCTTAATGCCAAGACGTCTGATAAGATTGATGATTTGTTATCAAGTCTTTATGGAACGGTTGATTTTTCGGGCACTCGTCTTGGAAATAGTGTTGGTGATTCGCCATCAACGAATATGCTTGCTTTAGCTTATTTGAATGTGGTTCTGTCAACACTTAAGTCTGGGGATTTATTAGTTTTCCATGGAGGTTCTAAGATTGCAGCGGTGCTTCCGATGTTGATGAAGATTTTGGATAATTCAGATAAACGTATTGATGTCTTGTTTGTGGAACAAACGCAAGAAGATGCATTACTTCTTGGTCAGATGTTTGATTATGATTATGATTTGATTTTGACCAGTTTGTATCAAAATGAAGTGGCTGATTTTGCAGATATTTATGGGATGTCACGCGCTTTTGTGGATCGTCTTGTGGAACAACCTGCGACGTTTGCTATAAAAACAAAGAAACAAGACTTTGACTATGTTCGGGTCTATGATATTATGGATACAGGTAATTATTAGAAAGGATAATTTAACTTATGAAAAAACAACATGTTGTTGCCTTGTGTACGATTGCAGGTGTTGCATTGTTTTGTGGTACTAAGGCGTTCGCAGCAGATTCCGATTATGCTATTTATAAACCGCATTCGATGTTGACGACAGCTTATCAAGAAGCTTGGAATGATGTCAATAGGGCGAGTACGGAAGCAGGAAGTGGCGATGGTAAGTCCGCAGATAGTGGTGGGTCGTCAGATGCTTCTTCGGACGGTGGTGGTTCTGAAGGTGGCGATTCATCAGGTGGTGTCAATTTGAAGACTGCTGTTGGGGATATTTCTGCAGGTAATTCGTCGTCATCAGGTGGTGGTTCTAAATCAGGTTCTTCTAAGAAGGGTAGCGGTAGTGGCGTTTTTGCAGATACTGGTGCTGGTAGGGCTTTAAATAATTTTTTTAAGGGCTTAGGCAAATGGAGTAAAGACAATGCTGAACGTGACTTAAAAAATAAAACTCACTCTGGTGGAAATAAATAATTTAGAAATGGATGTGATTGATCGTTATGAATGTTAAATGGAAGCGGGTTTTGCCCGTAATGACATCCATTGGTGTCTCTTTATTATTTTCAAGTTGTTTGATTTCATCAGCTTCGGCTACAGAGGTGACACCATTAGGCAAATCTGTTGTTTCGACATCATCAGATATTTTCACGTCTGAAAAGGTTGTTGCTAGTCCATCGGTGGGTCCGAAGTTTTCATTGTTGAAAGATGATAAGGATAAGGATTCTAAGGATAAAGATTCTAAGGATTCTAAGAAAGATTCTAAGGATTCTAAAGAGGAAACGACTGAAAAAGAAGATAAAGAAGCTATTCTTGGCGCTAATATGAAAGTCATCATGGATGCTGCAGGTGGCGCTGAGGGTAAGATTGATGCTGGTGGACTGTTATATGGTCCAATTGAATCCAATAGTGGTATTGGTAAAGCAAACTTGATGTATTCGGCGCCTGCTTTGGGTCGAGAAAATGCTAAAATGATTGATGATGGTTATGGTCATCATGTCTTAGAGCCGTATATTTCGTTTGGATATGGTCTTTCGAAATTACGGGATGCCGGTTTTAAAGATACGAGTAGTTCATCAGCTGATGAATTAGATGCTGGCGTTGGTGAGTTTGCAAATGTGTTTGCAAGTTTATCAAAGACATCGTTGTTGTTTCTTCGTAAGTTTTCGCCATTGCCTCTTATTATGTCGATTTATGATAATTCGTATTTGACAAATGGGAAATATAATGGTGGTAAAGATGGGAATCAATTGTTAGATTTGGTTCGGAAACAACCTGCGCTTTATGATTTTTTTAATGCCATGGGTAGTCCGATGTCGAGTGTTCCTGGACTTTCGATGTTTTCGTTTACTCAGTTTTTAGGAATTATGACAGCGCTTGGAACGGTCTTCTTTGGACTTGCCATGCATTTCTTTGGTCATAATTTTGGAGAAACGATTCGTAAGGTTCTTGTTGGTCTTTTTGTGACAGTGTTAGGTGTTCCACTTGCTGTTAGTTTTCTTGATTCTGCGATGAATATGATGACGGATGCTGTTGTTGCAGAGAGTAAATCACCTAAAATTGAGATTGCTTCAAATAATTTATTGTTTGCTGATTGGGCAGAAACTGGTTTTTCTATGCCTGAAGGCGCGTCCTTTACCGTTCAAGATGGTGATGTGAAGATTTCTAAAAATGATGTTTTGTCTATTAATAAACACGTCGAAGGTTTATTGGGTCGTGGAACAAGTGAAGATGCGATTGCAAAACGTATTAAATCAGAGATGAAATCTGGAAATAATGTTGCAACGGTTGCCTTTAAAGAAGCGATTAAGAAAGATGGTACGAAGTGGGATACTGATAAATTAGTAGAAGCTGCTCAGAAATTTGCAAAAAATGAAGAGATTGATCCTGAAGATGTTGATTCTATCGGATACTTGAATGCAGGAACAATTACTAAATCGGGTAGTGAAGCTAGTTGGACCTTCAATGGTCATGGTGGTCGTTGGGGGGTTTCTCCATTGACTGCTGTTAATGTTCTTTCAGGAACCTTTGATGCGAATGGTTATACCGTTGGTGATATGAATACACAAGCGCCTAAGATTCCACATGTTGTTGCGGATATTGATTCAAAAGGTTTTACAGATTCTGCATCTGATAGTATGCCTGGTTTGGTTAAAGGTTTCTTGGCCTTTATGACTATGTATGCTTTGATTAAAACCTTGATGACAATCATTTATTCAGCTTACGGTGGATTCTTGAAAGGTGGCTTTACGGCGGCTATTGGTAGTCCTCGTGGATTTGGGGAACTCATCGGAGCGACATTTGGCTTAGTGCTTGGTGTTGTTGGTATCTCTGGTATCGGTGCACTTGTCTTGACCTTAGGTGATGTTATTTGGCAATTTATTGTTGGTAATGGCTTTAAGATTGATAACGGTGTGTTAAAACCGTTAATTGACGCTGTTAAGGACGCAGTAGAGTCTATTCCGCTTGTTGGTAAATTGTTGAGTAAACCTTTGGCAAGTGCAACAAGTTTTATTTTCTCTTTGATTGCGTGTATGTTTGTACCAAAAGTCGCTAAGATGCCGATTGAACAATTTGGTGGTTTCTGTTCAAGTTTGCCTAGTCGATTTGGGGAATTGTTCCAAAACTTTGCGAATCGTATTACGGGTGACTATCGTGGTGGTTCCTTCTTTGGTGGCTCATCATATGGTGGTAATAACATTACCCATGCAGTTGATAATGCCATGAACTCATCGATTAGTAATTTGAAGATGGCTTCAGCGGGCGCTGGTCTCATGGCTGGTGCAACCGTGGCTATGGCAGGACGATCGCTTGAAAAACGTTTGACGAATAATAACAATACGTCTGACCATGATAAAGATAGCGAATACGATAAGAGTGATGATGCAACGACACGTGATGTAGCAACTACAGATTCTCAAGAAAAGAATAATATTCAAGCTACGAATACGGTGCTTTCGGAAAATTCTGTTTCACCTGAAGAATCTCCTGTTCCTCATGACGGTGCGCCTGTACAACCTTTGGCGTCTGAAGAAGATTCTGGACCTGTTTCGGTTGGAGAATTGTCTGACGATACGCCTGAAGAAATTGATAAACCTGATGATGTGGCGGCACAAGAAGCTCTTGAGGCTGACGCGGCTAAAGTTGCGGAAGCTGAAGCGTTGGGCAGTAAGCCTGAACAAAATCCTGTTGCTGGTCCTCAAGTTGATCCTAAAGTTGATGCTTCTCCTAAAGATGGTCATGATCCTAAAGCTTCGGCTGATGGTAAGGATGGTCATGATTCTAAAGCTTCAGCTGATGGTAAAGACAGTCATGATCCTAAAGCTTCGGTTGATGGTAAAGATGGTCATGATGGCAAACCTGAAGTCACTAATGATGTTTCTTCTGAAGCTATCTCGAAAGGAATTGAATTACCTGGACAGGTTGGAGATTCAGTAGATTCACCTGTTGAGACGCCTGTTAATATACCTACTTCTGATAATCAATCTGTTATGGGTTCTGACGTAACTTCTGAAGGTGTTACGCCTGCTATTCCTGAGGTATCGCCAGAATACACTCAAAATTCTGAGGTGGTTAATACTCAAGCGAATGTTACGGATGGTTCAACGACGAACGCGACTAGTTCGTATGCGGATGGTGGTCAAACAATGTCTGTACAATCAGATACGGAAGTTGAAAGTAATCTTCAGAAATCACAAATTGAAGCAGGTATTGCGAATAGTTCAATGGACACCCGAGCTGAGATGAATCTTAGTGCGACGAAAGTTGATGGTGATCACATTAGTCAAGGAACTGGTCAAAGTCAAGGACAAGGTCAAGGGACTGGTCAAGGTTCTGGTCAAGGACAAGGTCAAGGTACTGGTCGAGGAATTGGTCAATCTGGTCAAAGTCAATCACCTAAGAGCTTACGTTCTGCCTTGGTAAATGCTGCTAGTTCGCCACTTCGGATGGCGCAATCTGGTGGTCAACAGCTTAAGAGTGGTTTGAAAGCTCATGCAGCGAAACACGAAGGTGGTAAGGTTGATCAATCGATTCAAGCGTATCGTATGGCTAAGACGAAAGACGGTCGTAGAGATATGGCTCGCGGTACTGGTTTAGCCTTGGCTCGTAGTATGCAGGCTGCAGGTGGCCACGCAACCTTTGGCGACTTTGTTAAAGGTGCGACACATGTGACGGCGTCTATGGCTGGACATGGGGATATGACTCATCGTTGGGCAACCAAAAACCAACAAATGCGTCAAGAAGCTCTTCGTCCTGGACAAACGCCACAAACGCCTGAACAACTTCAAGCCCAACAACCGATGACGAAAAATCAACAAGAGTTGCGCCTTGAAGAAATGATGGGACATTATAATGACCCAGCGGGTTATGGTAATTAATCCATAAAAAAAGATAGCCGTAGGCTGTCTTTTTTTATGGTCTCAAAAAAGCGTTCTTTGGCGTTAGCCAAAGACGACAAACCCCCTCTCAAAAACGGGCAAGCCCGTTTTTGAGCAACTTTTTTTGACAATTTCATTCTTTTTTTAAAAATAAAGAGAGACGCCCTTGTCAAGTAAAAAGTGTTTTGTTATACTATGTCTATAAGGTAATTATTGGAAGCAGTAATTATTAAAAAAGATTTATGAGAAAGGCTAGTGGCGAAAAGCTACTAGAGTGTGACTGCATTTATGTTTGATGTAGTGGCAAGTAAACTTGCGACAACAACTGTATTTCTTGGCGACGGAATGAGTTTCTGGACAAAGGGAGCTGACTGGTTCAAGAAATTCTTCTATGATGGAATGGCTGTTCTTGGGGGTAAAGGACTTGGATTTGCCCTTGTTGGTTTGTCAATCTTCTTTGGGATTGGTGGCCTGATTCAACGTCATTTCTTCCCAAATGCGCAAGTGCGTTTCCCAGAACTTTGGGTAGCTATTCTTCTTGGTGCAGTGGGTGCTCTTCTTGCCTTTACAGGTGTTGAATGGCTTGTTAATATCCTTAAAGCTATCGGTGAATGGATTAAGGAATTGATGCCTTCGTAAGAGTTACGCGCTCAGGTGTTGTGGATATCTTGATTATTCGATATAATAGAGGTATCCCGAAGTTAAAGAGATTCGGTAAAACGTGTCTCTTTTTTGATAAGTAAGAAAGGAGATGTTTAAACATCTTATGAGTAAAAAATTAATTGTTGCTTCTACTGTTGGTACTTTGGCTGGCGCTTTGGCAGGTTCTGTATCTGCTGATGAAGTGGTTCGCTCAACCGAACGTGGTGGCGGTAGTGATGTTATTTCTGATACGACGGCTGTGTCTTCAAATGTTGATCAAACGCAGATTGATCGTATCAATGAACAATTACGCCAATTGGCAGCTCAATCAAATGGGTTGATTACGATTAATGAAAAAGTTGTTGTGGCGAATGACGATACGATTAAAGACTTTGCGGCGAATGCTGATAAAGTTGAAGCGTCACTTAAAGCTTATAAGGAAGCTTTTGATACGTATGCGCGTGAAGCGGCTTTGCATGGCCGTGATGTTGATGGGTCGTTAGATAATGCTACGGTACGCCGTTTGTCTACGTCTGCGGATTTTATGGAACGTTTTGATGAAAAGACGGCTGAACTTAAGGCTAGAGCTAATAAGTTAGCGGAAACACCAACGGTCGAAAAAAATCCTGTTGTTAATAAAGCGTTTGATGACGCTAATAAAGTGATTAGTGAACGTGCACGTGAATTGAATAATTCAAACAATGGTGTTCTTGGAGACTATGATAAGCTGAAACGTAGCGCTGAGGATTCTAAAGCGAAATTGGCTAATGGTGGTATTGCTCTTGATGTCGATACAACTGGAACGCAGACGGTTTCAAATAACAAGGTTGATACAAAAACCTTGACGGAAACGGTAACGCTTGATAATAAACATCCTAATGAATCAATTGCTGCGATTACGGCGGCACGTGATAAGTTGCTTAAGGATATGGAAGCGTCTGTAGCACAAAACAGTGCGACATCTGTTAACGTCGATAACTATGTTGATACCGCGCTTAAGAATAAGGCCGATGTTGAAGCGTGGCTTCAAAAAGAAACGGCTCGTGTTCGTAATGTCCGTGATGAGATTGCTAAAAATACAGATTCGGTAAGTCACTTTAAAACTTATAAAGAACAAGTGCTTAAAACACTTGATGAAGACCGTGCAAAAGCTGAAAAGATTACGAATGAACGTATTCGTAATAAAACCTTAGCCTACATTGATGAAGCTAAGAAAGTGGTTTCTGAACAAGTGGATCTTAAGGTGAAGGTGGCTGCAACCCTTAAAGTTGATGAAATTGATTTTGGTAATCTTGGTCGTAGCAATGCGGAGATTATGAAGATTGCAAATGATACGACAGCGTCGATTACGAAATTGATTAATGATAACATGGTTGCTGTGAAGACCTCAAATAAAGATGCTAATGATGCGCTTAATACAACTAAAGTTGACAATGATAAGCAGATGAAAGATTTCCATGACCAATTGGAAAAAGCGCTTAAGAAACCGATTTCTCAAATTGATGAAAAATGGGTAGAGGCTCGTCAAATTTATGGACAATCGCCTGATTATCAAACATACATTAAAAAAGCAATGGGTCAAACGCAAGATGCTATTGATGGTGTCGTTAAGGAGACCATTAACAAGGGCGGCGTGACGATTAAGCGTGTGGATGCGAATACGTCTGCGGCGACTGCGTCTGCTGCTGAATATCAAGCACAATCTAAGAATGGCTTTGATAATGGTTTTGGGTCACCGATGGTTCCATCATTGAATGTTAACGATTTTGCGACGGTTCGTGGGCATAAGGCAATGAACTCTCAAACAGATGGTGGTGCTCAAAAGATTATTGATACCTTGACAGATAAAAACACGCCTGGTGGTATTTGGGGGGATAATACGAGTCAATGGGGCGTTATTCAAGACGTTGTTGGACAACATATGAATGTTGTTGGTGCTAATAAAGTGCTTCTTGTAGCATCATTGAAACCTGAAGTAACCTTTGATTTGAAAGATTCATTTGCCTATGTTGATGAAGACGGTAAGACACATACAGCGAATTCATCATTGAAGTTGTCTTATACGACAGAACAAGGGACTTCAATTGGGGATGCTTTGCGTGAGCATTATCCAACAGCAATGCCACTTTATTTGTTCTACTTGTCAGTGGATCCTAAAACAGGTGCTCTTGTAGCAGGTGGCGGCTATATTCCAACATCTCTTGCAACAAGTGCTGTTGGTTCAGGTGACGGTGGTTTTAGTACGGTTAGTGATTTTAAACTTCGTTTAGGTGCTGCCTCAGATAGTGCGGATGATACAGCGATTGTTTGGGGTCGTAGTGGTTCGTCTGGTGTAAATGCACGCTTGTCAACAATGCCATTTGGTTCTGATACGCAACTTGGTGCTGAAAGTTTAGGTGGACGTCTCAACGTGTCGTATGCGGTTGATAATGCGGCTGGTAAATGGGCACAATATGCACCTCTTTATATTTCTGATATTGATGATGGACAATACTTAGGTTTGTCTAAGGGTGCGCAAACAGATGTCTTTATGTCTGGTCAAGGAATTTCTGTTGAAGATGCAGGGACTTTTTATAAAGTGAAATCGTCTGATTTGGGTCGTAAGATTGCCGCAACTGGTACAACAAACATTGATAGTCAGTCGGTACTTGTCTTTGGTAAAGATACACAACCTGATTCAGTAACGGGTATTGCGATTGGCCATGGACCTACGGGTACAACGTCTTATCACGCGATTGATGTGTCACTCTTTGCACCGTTTGGTGTGGTTGGTAGTGTGCAACCTAAGGTTGAGTTGAAGGGTGTTGAAAAAACGCTTAATACCTTTGCTATCTCTGATTTGAAAGCACGCGCACATACGGACAATAAGACGACAACGACGCAAGTAGATGCGCGACTTGTACCAGGATTACCAAAACCTCCTATTATTCCTGGTCCAGCAGGTAATGAACGTTACATTATCAGTTTGCTTGCACCTGGTAAAACGACACCGCCTAAAGTAGTTGCGTCTAATACGTCAATGGTTGTTCGCCAATTGGCCGATGATGTGAAACGTACAGCTTCAGGGAATTCATTAGTGGTTCGTACTTTGTCTAAAGACTTGCGTACGGCGTCTGGAAATTCATTGACGGTTCGTATCATTGATAAAGCGGAACGTACAGCTTCAGGTAATTCGATGACGGTGCGTACGGTTGATAAGAAAGAGCGTACGGCTTCAGGAAATTCGTTGGTGGTTCGTGCCTTGACGAATAAAACGGTTGCTGAAACAGTGACCGATAATAGTCTTAAAGAAGACGTGAAAACGGCTCTTGTGACACCTAATGATCAAGCGATTCATTTCACGGTTTATGTCGAACCTGAGATTCGTGCAGAAGCTGAAAAAGCGTTGACACTTTGGGCTGATGGGTTGGCTAAATTTGGAACGACGCTTGACGTGACCTATACAGATAATGTAGCTGATTTGGCAGGTGGTGTTGATTTAGCGATTTTGGCTGCTGATAATAAATCAACACGTGTTGATGTGGCTAGCAAATCACTTGGTAAACCTGATGGTCAAGATGAAGCGTTTGAGATGGCTGATTTAGCAGGGTTGATGTCTAAATTGGGCGCTCAAGACCAAGTGGCTCTTGATCCTGAAGATAAGTTTAATCGTTCTGGAACGATTTCAGATGCACGTTTGTTTGGTAAAACAACGAATGTGATTCAAATGAATACACAAGCGCAATCACAATCGGCAGACATTTATAAGACTTTGGCTCATGAAATTGGTCATGTTTTTGGTTTAGAACATGATGATGAAGATCCATTGATGTCTACTTATAGCGATGCAGTTCGTGCTGTTTTGTCTGATAAAGACATTCGTTTGGCCTTGAAACATTTTGGACGTTAAGTTTTAGAGAGAGACTCGTTAGGGTCTCTTTTTTTGTGTGCAAAATTCTTGTTTTTGTGCTATAGTAAGACTACGCAAAGAAAAAACCACACATTAGAAAGGGCTTATTGATTATGTTATTACCTTCAACAATGCCTTCTATTTATGATTCTTTTGAATTTGATAGTCATCGTTTGTTACAGAAATATCGCAAACGTTTAGCAATTGTCAATTCTTATACGGATAAACTTAGGGCTTTGTCTGATGAGGCTTTGAAAAAAGAAGCCGATAAGGTGACAAAGCATTTTGATATTAAAAATGAGAAACGCGTAAATTATTTATTTGCCATTACACGTGAAGTAACGTATCGACTTCTCGGGAAATTCCAATATGATGTTCAAGTATTGGGCGGTTTTGCTGCCTTAGATCGTAATGCGGTTCAGATGTCGACGGGTTCAGGAAAGACCATTACTTTGATTTTACCTGTTGTGGCTTTTGGATTTATGCACAAGGGTGTTCATGTCCTTACGGTTAATGATTATTTGTCTGAACGCGATTGGGAAGAAACGCATGTGGTTTATGACTGGTTTGGGTTGACGTCAAGTTATGTTAATAATGATATGAAGACGGAGACGAAACGGGCGTCCTTTGATTGTGATATTACCTATTGTACCAATGCGACGGTTGGGTTTGCGTATTTGACGTCTTGTTTAGCGTCGGATATTGGAAATGATGTGAAGCCTTTAGGACGACCTCTTTATGCAGCCATTATTGATGAAGTGGATGAAGTGTTGATGGATGATGCGATTAATCCACTGATTATTGCGGGTCAAGAAGATTTGGCAGGGCGTTTGACGACGTTTGACTATAAGGATAAGACCTATGTGGTTCAAGAGGTTGTTGACCAATTGAAACATTTGCGAACGGTGTCTAAGAATTATGAGGTGTCGCATGAACAGTTTATTATTTCTGAACGCACGTGGGAAGAAATTATTGATGTTTTAGGTGTTGATGATGGTATTTTTGAACGTCCTGATATTATGCATATTCTAGCGTCTGCAGTGTCTGCCATTTATGACCATAAGGCTTATGACGATTATATGGTTTTAGCAGAACCTGATAAGGATTCAGGGAGTCGTATTGCTTTGATTGAAAAGGCGACAGGGCGTCTGGCAGAAGGGCGTAGTTTGTCAGATGACATGCATGCTTTTGTTGAAATGAAAGAAGGTGTCTTTTCGGGAAAAGGGTCTGTCACCAGTATTCAAATTACCTATCAAGTGCTTTTTAATTTGTATAAAACGATTTCTGGGCTGTCAGGGACACTTGGGACGTCCTATACCGAATTCACAAAGATTTATGGGATGGGCGTTGTCGCTATTCCTGATCGTTTACCTAACCAGTTGCAACAAAAGACTCATTTGTATGTATCGGATGCTTATTTGTATGAAGACATGATTCGATTGGTGCATTTGTATAAGTCAACGCGTCATCCTGTCTTGATTGGGGCGACGTCTGATTTAGGCGTCTTTGTGATTTCTGACTATTTGAAAAAAGCAGGGATTGAACACAAGACACTTCTTTCGATTGATGATAATGAAGATGCTATTGTTGCTTTGGCTGGGCAGATTGGTTCGGTTGTTGTGACGACTGATATTATGGGTCGAGGAACAGATATTAAGGTTGCTGAAACGGATATGGAACGCGGTCTTGTGGTGATTCAGATTGATTCACGTCCGAACTCACGGGTGGAGCGTCAATTTGCAGGACGTGCGGCTCGTCAAGGTCAGCCTGGGCGTTATCATCGTTTGTTGACTTTAAATGGTCTTGCAACCCTTGATTTTCCAAAGGAAGAAATGGCGGAATTGCAAGCTTATGTACGTGAAGAGCCTTTGGTGCTATCGACTTATCATGGGGATTTGTTGATGGATGGGCGTCAACCGAATTATGAGGAATTGGTGTCATTGATTGATGAAGTCATGATGGCCAATGAGTCAAAATATTCGTCGTCACGTGTCTCGCAATTTCAAACGTTTTCGGTAACGGATTTGGTTCAAGCCTCTTTGGTTCATGATGTGGATAAGGTGCGTTATGAGTTGAAGGAATTGATTGATAAGAATGACCTTAAAGCGTCCAGGAAAGCTGTTTATCAACGGGCGGTTACGGCTAAGATGTCTAAAAAAGAACGTCAAGTCGTTAAGGCTAAGATTAAGTCAATGACTTTAGAAGAATGTCATGAAGCTTTGTTTTCCTATACAACACATATTATGGGAAGCTTGATTCCTAGCCTTAGAGATTATGCTGATCATGTTCAAAATACGGTTAATTTGGCAGGGAGCGTTCAGTACCCTGTACCTCCTGAAAATATGGTGACGGAGTTGTTGACAAAATATCTTGATGAGCATGCGGCTGATTTTGTTTTGCAGCTTTAAACTTGCGTTGTGGCTCTCTTTTTGATATACTAAATTTATCTTAGAACAAGTAAAGGAGATTTTTATCTTGAAATTACAAACATTATCTGCCTCTGTGCGTTTTGTGGATAAACCTGAAGTGGTTAATCGTAAAAAAGAAGTTGATTCTAAAGTTGCTCAAATTGAAAAAGCTGTTGATGATATTAAATCTATTTTTAGTAAGGAGTGATCAATGATTGTTTCAGCACAAGAGCCAAAAACAGAAACTTTGAAGGATGTGTCGTCAGTGGAACGTTTGGATGGAGAATTGCGCTCGGATCATTTACAGTTAGCAGGGTCTGATTTATCTCTTGAAGAGATTTTAAAATTGGAATATACGATTCCTGCGTGTGGGGTTAAAAAAGACCGTTTTTTGATTACGAATGTTGATGAGGTTTTTAATACCATTAATGGTGTCTTGAGTAGCGTTTCTAAAGAAGCGGTGCGTAAAGATATTCGGTTGCGTGAATTGGTTGAACAAGTTGACGTGTTGACGAAAGAACGTGACCAATTGGCGACAGAAAAAGATTATTTGGTTGATCAAAATGCCGCTATGTTAGAACGTGAAGAAGGTTATCATAAGATTATTGAGGAACTTCGTAACATGGTATCTGACTATGTTGAAAAAGACACATCGACAGAACATGTAACGGCTCTTGAAAATCAGGTGTCAGAATTGTCGTCTGAAAATGATCAATTGCGTGAAGCTTTGGGTATCTTGTATCGTCAAAATGCCCATTTGAAAACACAATTAGAATCTTAGTCGAAAGGCTGAGATTTTTTTGTTTGGTTAGGGTTTGCATTTTTTTGAGGGGTTTGTTATACTAAATATAAAGCTTAAGGCTTTACATTATTTCTTTTAACTAGAAAGGGACGTATGTGGATACGTCATGGTACTATATTCTATGGTAACAAAGACATCAAAAGCAAAAACAGCGCTTAAATCATTTGGAGCAACGGCTCTTATGAGTGCTGGTGCGATTGGACAAATGACGGTTATGCAGGCTGTTTCTGCGGATGAGACAACGCAGGTGACGGCAGGTAGCTTTGATTTGACGAAGCAAGCTGATAAAGCAACTTTTCCTGTAATGTTTGACCGTCCAAGTGGTGTCAATGCGGCTGCACTTGCGGGTACAGTAATTAATCTTGGTACAGATTCTAAATTGTATCAATCTGCCGTTAAAGCTGTTCCTGAGTTGGCTGATCAAAATAAAATGGCTAATCTTTTGTCTAATTCACTTAGTACAGATGCGACAGCTAAAGCTGAAGCACGCGCAACAATTGTGAAATTGATTAATTGGTATAATGGTCTTGGTGGTAACCCTATCAAGACACAAGGCGGTGCAACTTATACGGCTGCTAACCTTGATGAACCAATTAATACGCTTGCGGTTGCGTTTTCTGACAACAAATCCATTAATTCACGTGTTTCTGATACCGTGACAAAAGCATTTGCGAATGCAAAAACGGTTAAGGATGTTATGGCTATCTTTGATGGTTATGCTAATGGAACCTCTAGCGAGTATCAATCAGCTTTCAATGCTTATGCGGCTAAGGTTTACGCTAAGGGTGCTAACATTGATGAATTGTCTAAGTATGAAAATGTTAAGGGTGTTCTTGATGCGTATGAAAATATGTATGCAAAAGGCGCAAGTGTTATTCGTAAAGACTTGCTTAATGGTTCATCATCAACTGAAGCAGGTGTGACCTTCTTTGAATCTGCGATTGTAACCGGCCGTTTGGATAACTCAGATGGTGGTAAATCTGATTCTAATAAACCTGTTGTGGAACAAGTGAAAACACGTTGGATCACTGATAACGGTACGGAATTGGCACCAACAGAACAAGGGTCAAGCTACAAGGGTGAAAAGACATTTCCTGGCTATACGCTTAAAGAAGCCGCTACTAAAGATGGTACAAAAACTTACATTTACACAAAAAATCCTGACAAACAACCTGAAAAGAAAGTGACCGAAGTTACGAAGTGGGTTGATAAAAATGGTAATCCGTTGAAACCTCAAGAAAACGGCACAAAACCTGATAATGACGGCACATCAGACATTCCAGGATATCGTGTTGTTTCTTATAACACAACCACTGATAAAGATGGTAATAAGACAACGGTGAATGTTTATGAAAAAGAACCTGAAAAGAAAGTTGTAACGACTTATTGGTTCGATAAAGATGGTAATTCTTTGAAAGACAAAGCTCAAGGAACTTTCCCTGATACGGATGGTGTGTCTGATATCCCAGGTTATAAAGTTGTTTCTGTTCATACGGTAACGGCTGATGATCTTAAATCTGGTGATTTCAAGGGTTCTGATTTCAAAGAAGGCGACACCATTAACATCTATGAAAAAGAACCTGAAAAGAAACAACCTACTGAAGTGACTAAATGGGTTGATAAAACTGGTAAGGAATTGAAACCTCAAGAAAAAGGGACAAAACCTGATGACGATGGTAAAACAGATATTCCTGATTATGTGAATATTTCGCACGAAACTACAACAGACGCTGATGGTAACAAGGTGACTGTGAATGTTTATGAGCCAGCTAAGAAACAACCTACTGAAGTAACAAAATGGGTTGACAAATCAGGTAAGGAATTGAAACCTCAAGAAAAAGGTACAAAACCTGATAATGATGGTGAATCAGATATTCCTAACTATGTGAATATTTCTCATGAAACAACGACTGATGAAAATGGTAACAAGACAACCATTAATGTTTATGAACCTGCTAAACAAGTTACGGAAGTGACAAAATGGGTTGATAAATCAGGTAAAGAGTTGAAACCTCAAGAGAAGGCTACAAAACCTGATGATGACGGTAAGTCAGATATTCCTGGTTATGTGAACATTTCGCATGAAACAACGACAGATAAAGATGGTAATAAAGAAACTATTAATATCTATGAACCTACTGCTAAAGAAGTGAAAACGCGTTGGGTTGACGAAAATGGTAATCCATTGAAGAAAGCTGAAACAGGTAAAGAGTTCGGTCAACCAGATAACTTTGATGGTTATGAATTGGTAGATACACGTATGTCTGAAGATGGCACTGAAAAGATTTATGTGTATAAGAAGAAAGCAACACCTGCTCAACCTTCACAACCTCAAAAACCAGTGGTTAATACGCCTCAACAAGCTCTTCCTAAGACAGGTGACGCTGTAAGTGTCCTTGCGCAACTTGTTGGTGCTAGTGTTGGTGCCTCTGGTGTCGTTGGTCTTCGTGGTTTCGGTCGTCGTAAAAAATCTAAATAAGTGATTTAAAAGAAGTTCTTGATTAAGAGCTTCTTTTTTTCTTTGGTTGGTGTTTGCATTTTAAAAGGCGTTTTGTTATACTTAGTACATAGGTAAATATCCTAGATTGATTATTACAAACAGAAAGAGAGATTTGTTAATGCAACTTACAAAAGCTCGTAAACTTCGCTCACTATCGCTTTATGGAGATTTGTTGTCACCTAAAACATTTGTTCGTGTGATGGCTGTTGTTCCAACAATGGCAAGTGTGGCACTTCCAGTGGTATCAGCGGATGAATTTACAAATAGTGATTCAGAAGGTTGGGTTGACGTTTATGTTGATCATAAGAACCTTGATGATGCGGTTCGTTCAGCAACGGCTGCAGGTGTTATGACGAATTTGACTGACCCTACGGTTTTGACTGGCGACGCTGATGAAACAAATAAAAATATTAAAACGGCTACGGATGCTTATACGAAACAAGCGTCAGATATCAAAGCAACAACGGATAAGTATAAAGCTGACCTTGTTGCTTATGAACAAAATGTAGCTTCTGCGAAACGTGATGCTGATAATGCGAGTGCTGCAATGTCTACGCTTCAAGCAAATGCGGCAGCTAATGGTCAACAATCAACATCAGTCGCTAAGACCTATTCAGAAGATGCCTTTAAGGCTGATAAAGCGGCTGCAGAAGCTCGTCTTCAATCAGGCCGTCAATTGAATGAGGTTAAAGATGCCATTACATCTTATGATCGTTCAAAAGCAGGTATGGCTATTTTTGAAACACAAGCTAACCAAGGAAACATTACGGTAACCCATGAAACGGTTAAGGTATCGTCAAAAGCAGATGTTGATAAATATCAATCGCTTTTGAATGATGCCCAAACGAAGGTTCGTGATTATGTGAATACGCTTAATCAAACCTCAGGTTCTGTGACAAATAAACCTAATTTTAAGGTTTATGATTTGGTTGTTGCTGATGACGTGGTTAAAGCCGCTGCTCAACCTGTGACTATTGTTCACTATTTGCCAGTATCGGTATCTAAACCTCAAACACCTGTTGTGAACTATCATTATTTTGATCTTCGTTCAAAACCAAAAACAAGTCGTGAAACGAAGAATGCGGATAATGAAGTGATTATTGAAGCGACAAAAGCGTCTTCAAACGGTCAAAAAGTCGTTCAGGCTATGGTGAACCAAATTGTTGGTTTTGATGGGGAAGATCAAACCCTTCCTGCTAATCGTTTTGATAAGATGCATTCATTGGAACGTGTGATTCATTATGATAATGATATGGATGCTGAAGAAGCTTTGTCACATGTTGATTCTGATTTGTGGAATTACACGAATGATAAGTTGGCTAAGAAAATCACTTTCTCTGCAACGGCTCGTTATTTGACAGATATTAACTTGAAGCAAAAACAAAATGCGACAGGTACGATTGGTGGTACAGTTGATGGGGAATGGCATTGGGATACACCGAACGCTTATTTCAAATTGACTAAGGATAATACAACTTATCAAGTTTATGGCGAAACCATTATTAACCATGAGTATGTTGTTAAGGGTAATAACATTACGATTCAAACGAATCAAGCTGACCCTGAAAAACATAACTTTAATTCTAAGATGGTTAACATTGATGGTAAGGCTGTTCTTCCTGGATCAATCAATAACTATGTAATTACTGATGACAATGATCAATATAAGAACGTTAATATTGATAAGGAAATGCAAGCTAAAGGTAAACATATTTGGGATGTGTTCTCAAGTGATGTATTGACGCTTGCAGGTGATATCACGGTTACTGATGACAAAGGTAATGTGGCTTACAAGTCAGAAGTTAAACAAGGTGCAACGAACGGTACCTTTACACGTCCTGTAAAAGATCCTAAGACTGGTGAAGTGAAATGGGAACCTGTTAAGGGTAAAGATAAATCTGGTAAAGATATTGCAGGCATGACTTGGAAGATCGTTGATGAAAAAGATGTTCCTGAGGAAGTGAAAGCCCAATTTAAGGGTCAAAAAGTGTCGTATATTGATATTGCGATTGAAGGTATTGATAACGATTACTACAAGACTTACGTTGAAGGTGGCCGTCAAATGAAATTCCTTCTTCCAATGAAGACAGGTAAGGTTGACAATACGCCTGATAAACAAGGTGGTACCTATAATGGCTTTAAGTATACCAATACGGCTGTTCAATCAGACTTTGGTAATCCCTATACGTCTAAGACCGTTGAAAACACGTCACCACTTCTTGACCCACGTAAAGATGCTGTTCTTTCAGTATCACAATTGGCGTCTCTTGATTTGCAAGCGAATCCAAAAGCTGAAATTGAAAATGGAAGCTTCTTCCAATATCGTTTCTCAACGTCTCATTTGCCTAAGAATTTGGCAGAAGGACCTAAATCTTATTATGTTTTAGATAC
>ERZ773203.579-NODE-579-length-20088-cov-5.421854_pt1 | contig 20088 bp, 13 predicted proteins | sample MGYA00580529_ERZ773203 | MGnify/ENA primary metagenome ERZ773203 (study PRJEB29015, sample SAMEA2738176) | human oral metagenome | biome: human oral; feature: human-associated habitat; material: saliva | place: China | collected 2177 ... | reverse complement strand
AGCAGTGAAAAAAATTCATACCCAAACAGGACAATTTGCTGCAGATATGCAAGTCTCATTACAAAATGACGGACCAGTGACTTTTTGGTTGCAGGTTTAGCGATTTATTTGTGGAAAAAAACGCCTTTCTATGTTAAAACTAGGGAGCTTTTTTCGTTAAATTTTTAACAATTTTATTTACAAGGAACACAACAATGTCTTTACAAGCAATTATTGAAGCGGCATTCGAACATCGTGCAGAAATCACTCCAAAAACTGTGGATGCAGCAACGCGCACAGCAATTGAAGAGGTGATCGAAGGGTTAGACAACGGCACTTACCGCGTGGCGGAAAAAATTGACGGCGAATGGGTTACGCATCAATGGTTAAAAAAAGCGGTTTTACTTTCATTCCGTATTAACGACAACCAAATCATTGACGGTGCAGAAACCAAATACTACGACAAAGTGGGTTTAAAATTTGCAGACTACACCGAAGAGCGTTTCGCACAAGAAGGCTTCCGTGTGGTGCCTTCAGCAACCGTGCGTAAAGGGGCTTACATCTCTAAAAACTGTGTGTTAATGCCATCTTATGTGAACATCGGTGCTTACGTTGGCGAAGGCACAATGGTGGACACTTGGGCAACCGTAGGTTCTTGTGCACAAATCGGTAAAAACGTTCACTTATCGGGCGGCGTGGGCATCGGTGGCGTATTAGAGCCATTACAAGCAAACCCAACCATCATCGGCGACAACTGCTTTATCGGTGCACGTTCTGAAGTGGTTGAAGGCGTGATTGTTGAAGATGGTTGTGTGATTTCTATGGGCGTATTTATCGGTCAATCAACGAAGATCTATGATCGTGAAACTGGTGAAGTATTCTATGGCCGCGTTCCTGCTGGTTCTGTAGTGGTATCAGGTAGCCTTCCATCTAAATGTGGTAAATACAGCTTATACTGTGCAGTGATCGTGAAAAAAGTTGATGCAAAAACTTTAGGTAAAGTAGGTATCAACGAATTATTACGTTCTATTGAAGAGTAATTAAAATATCATAAAAAATGACCGCACTTTATATGACAAAGTGCGGTCATTTTCTTTTCTAAATTAGCGAATTATTTTTTTCTTGCTAGCATTGTCGCAAATTTTAATTTAATGCGATTGCCGTTTTCATCAGTTTTATGTAATTCGCCCATATTTTCGTTATATTCTAAGAATTCCCAATCTTTGTAGTATTCTTTTAATTCACCTTCAGAGAACGTAAATGAGAAGGCTAATGGACAAGGCACTTCAGGCGTGGACATGGCTGCTACAATTAAGTTATAACCACCTGGGTTGGTGTGTTCTTGCATATTCTTAATAATGGCTGGAATACGCTCACGATTTAAGAACATAAATACCACAGTAGATAAAATGAAGTCGTAGTTTTCTTGAATATTGGCGGTGTTAATATCATAAACAGCGGTCTTAATATTCAAGTTTTCTTTGTCTTTGGTTTCGTTCAAGAAGGCGATGCTATTTTCGTTGTGATCCCAAGAGGTTACATCATAACCTTTTAAACTTAAATAAAGGGAGTTACGACCTTGTCCACAGCCTAAATCTAGCACTTTACAAGGTTTGATAATTTTAGCTGCATCAACCACATCACCATGCGTTGCGGTCATATTGTATTTTTTGCTGAAGTAGTCTTCTTTTTTGCAATAGAAACCAAGCGTACATTCTAAGTCATCAGAAAGGGCTTCAACTCGGTGCCAGGCTTGTGGCTCGACAAACGGAATGTTGCTTTCCGGCGTGAAAATATGTTCAGCAATGACATCGCCATTTTCGGTTAGCTCGTAAAACTTAAGTTTACCTTTTAGCACTGTAAGTTTGCCCCAAGTTCCCACTTTAGTATTGTGTTTTTCTTGGAACATTTTAGGTAATTTATCTTTTGTCCAAACCGGCATTTGTTTATAGCAGATAAGTTCGTTTGTCATAATGAATTCCTTTTAATTTGTATGATAAATAGCTGATTGATATAGTAGGGTATTTAACTCTATTTGGCAATAAAAAAGGCGACCGAAGTCGCCTAAACATTAAATTATTTTACTTGCATACCCGCAGTGACACCGCTATCAGCTGAAAGTAAGAATAAATCACTTCCGCCAGTACCAGCAGAAAGAATCATCCCTTCCGATACGCCGAATTTCATTTTACGCGGTGCAAGATTTGCAACCACAATAACAAAACGACCTTCTAATTCTTCAGGTTTGTTGTAAGCCGCTTTAATGCCAGAGAACACTTGGCGAGTGTGATCACCTAAGTCTAACTCAAAACGTAAGAGTTTATTGGATTCTGGTACCACTTCGCATTTCAGTACTTTTGCCACACGCATATCAATTTTAGCAAAATCGTCAATGGTAATGGTGTCAGCAATAGGTTCGACATTTGAAAGAGCGGTCGCTTTTGCCGCTGTTTTTTCTGTCGCTTTGTTTGCTTCAGCGAAAAGTGCTTTAGTTTCTTCTACAACAGCATCAATTTGTTTTTTCTCTAAACGAGAGAAAAGCGCTTTAAATGGGGTTAGTTGATGACCTAATAGTGGCTGTGCAATATTATCCCATGTTAGTTCTGTTTGTAAGAACGCTTCTGCACGTTCAGCCAGTTTTGGAAGAACCGGTTTTAAGTAAGACATCAATACACGGAAAAGCTCGATACCCATTGAGCAAACTGCTTGTAATTCGGCATCTTTGCCTTCTTCTTTCGCAATTACCCAAGGCGCTTTTTCATCAATATATTTATTGGCTTTATCGGTTAATGCCATAATTTCACGAATGGCTTTATTGTACTCGCGGCTTTCATAATAAGCAGCAATTTGTTCAGCTTGTGCCGTAAATTCAGCAAAAAGCGCTTCGTCTTCTAATTTATCTGCTAATTTGCCTTCAAAGCGTTTTGCGATAAAGCCAGCATTACGAGAAGCCAAATTGACTAATTTATTAACGATATCCGTATTGACACGTTGAACGAAATCTTCCAAGTTGAAATCAAGATCTTCGATACGATCGTTTAATTTTGCTGCGTAGTAATAACGTAAACATTCTGGATCAATATGATTTAAATAGGTGCTGGCTTGGATAAATGTACCGCGTGATTTTGACATTTTGGCGCCATCTACGGTGACATAACCGTGAGCAAATACATTGGTTGGTTTGCGATATTCGCTCCCTTCTAACATTGCCGGCCAGAATAGGCTGTGGAAATACACGATATCTTTACCGATAAAGTGATAAAGTTCAGCATCGCTGTTTTCTCCCCAGAATTCATTAAAATCAATGCCTTCACGATCGCAGAGATTTTTGAAAGAAGCCATGTAGCCGATTGGCGCATCCAACCAAACATAGAAGAATTTATCTTTTGCACCTGGAATTTCAAAACCAAAATAAGGTGCATCACGAGAGATATCCCATTGTTGTAAGCCGCTTTCAAACCATTCTTGCATTTTGTTTGCAATTTCAGGTTGAAGTGAGCCAGAGCGAGTCCATTCTTTTAACATGCCTTCAAAAGCGGGTAAGTCAAAGAAGAAGTGTTCAGACTCTTTAACAATTGGTGTTGCGCCTGACACTGCAGAACGTGGATTAATTAAATCCATTGGGCTATAAGTAGAGGCACAAACCTCACAGTTATCGCCGTATTGATCTTCAGCTTTACATTTTGGGCAAGTCCCTTTGACGAAACGATCCGGTAAGAACATATTCTTTTCAGGATCGAATAACTGAGAAATCACTTTCGTTTTAATGAAGCCTTTTGCTTTTAATTTATTGTAAATGTCAGCAGTGATTTGTTTATTTTCTTCACTGTGAGTAGAGTGGTAGTTATCAAAACTGATATTAAAACCTGCAAAATCACGTATGTGATCAGCTTTTGCTTTTGCGATTAATTCTTCTGGTGTAATGCCTAATTTATTGGCATTAAGCATGATTGGTGTGCCGTGTGCATCATCAGCACAGACAAAATGAATTTTATTGCCACGCATACGTTGGAAACGTACCCAAATATCCGCTTGAATATGTTCTAACATATGGCCTAAATGAATGGCGCCATTTGCATAAGGTAATGCACAAGTGACTAAAATTTTACGAGGTTGAGTTGTCATTATTTTTCTCTTATTCTTTTTGCAAAAATTGCGAGTATGTTACCCGATTAGTGCGATTTTTTCTAGTTTAGTTATACTTTTAGCTTAACATTTGAGGTGTAAAAAGGGTAAAATATCCCTGACAAATTTACTCTACTACCTACTACTATTAAAGGAATATTATGGCAACTGCTTTTTCTGAAAATTTAACGGCAGAACAACAATCTCAAGTTCTGCAAGTTTTCCAACAATTCCAACATCCAAGTTTGCAAAAAGACTTAATCGCATTAAATACTTTGAAGAAAGTAGAAAAAGGCGGTGACGTGTTACGTGTTGAATTACAACTGCCTTTTGCATGGAACACTGGTGTGGAGCAAGTGAAACAACAGCTTTCTGATGCGTTATTAAAAGCAACAGATAGCAAAGAAATCAAATGGGTGGTGAATTATCAAATCGCTACTTTAAAACGTGCGAATAATCAACCCGCTGTAAAAGGTGTAAAGAACATCATTGCAGTAACTTCGGGTAAAGGCGGGGTAGGGAAATCCTCTGTTTCGGTGAACCTTGCACTTGCTTTACAAGCTCAAGGTGCTCGTGTGGGTATTTTAGATGCGGATATTTATGGTCCATCTGTTCCGCATATGTTAGGCGCCCCACATCAACGCCCAACTTCACCAGATAACCAACATATCACCCCGATTAAAGCACATGGTTTATCTGCAAACTCGATCGGTTTCTTAATGGATGAAGATAATGCAACCATTTGGCGTGGTCCAATGGCAAGTAGTGCATTAAGTCAGCTTTTAAATGAAACCTTATGGGATAGCTTAGATTACTTAGTGATCGATATGCCACCGGGTACGGGTGATATCCAATTAACGCTTTCACAACAAATCCCTGTAACGGGTGCAGTTGTAGTCACAACACCACAAGACATCGCGTTATTAGATGCGGTGAAAGGTGTATCGATGTTTGAACGTGTATCTGTGCCAGTGTTAGGTATTGTGGAAAATATGTCTATGCATATTTGTAGCAATTGCGGCCATCACGAAGCGATTTTCGGTACTGGTGGTGCAGAAAAAATGGCACAAAAATACAATGTGAAAGTATTAGGTCAGTTACCGTTGAATATCCAAGTTCGTCAAGATTTGGATGCCGGTAAACCAACTGTGGTTGCAGCGCCAGACAGTGAAATTGCGAAATCTTTCTTAGATTTAGCAGAAAAAGTATCAACTGAGCTTTACTGGCAAGGTTCTGTGATTCCAAGCGAGATTTTATTCCGCGAAGTGAAATAATCACAAAAACATCATAAAAATTAACCGCACTTTAGGTCATCCAAAGTGCGGTTATTTTTTTAGCGAAATTTGTTTATTTTAAATGATCCGCATCATTCATTTTCTCAACGCGAAAACCGTTCTCATCGTCATAATGTACAACACTAATTGAGGTATTAATGAGCGATACCGATTTATCTTCATCGCGGTGATTTTGCCACGTTGCGCCGTTTAACAAGGCAAGCAATAAACGCAAGGTATGGCCATGCGACACAATGAGAATATTACCGTGATCGTGGATCTTAATAATATCCTGTAAGGCTTTCATGGCACGTTCGCCTAATTGTTCAAATGTTTCGCCACCGTTTACTTGAGCTTTGTAATTGGCTGGATCTTTAATGAGTTGTTTAAATTCAGGGTGTTCTCTTAGCGTATCGACAACTAGGCCTTCCCAAGAACCAAAATATTGCTCATTTAATCCTTTATGATGGAAAAGGGGAATATCACGTTCACCAATAATGTGAGAAGCGGTTGCGATAGTGCGGTTTAATACGCTGGAATAAGCGGCAATGAAAGGAATATGATTAAGTGCCACACCTGTTTTTTTCGCACCATTAACGCCTTCTTCAGTTAAAGGGGAATCGCCATGACCTTGCATTAAACCTTCCGTATTCCAAACGGTTTTACCGTGGCGAATGAAATAAAAAGTCAGTTGTTTTTTCATTTTGCATATCCATAAAAAAAATTAAGGAAGCCGAAACTTCCTTAATCATAATTTTAACGAGAGTAATAACCTGCCATTGAACTATATACGGCATTTTCTGCTTGAATAATGTTGTATTTTGCATTCAAGATAGAAAGTTGAGAGCTTTTCTCTGTGTTTGCCGCAGCAAGCCATTCACGTAATTCAGATACACCAGCATTGTAACGATCTCGATAGTATTTGGTGATACGTTGGTTATAGCTGTGTGTTTTTTGCAAGTTAGCAAAGGCACTTTGTGCTTGTGTGTAGGCAAAGTAGTTGGTATCTACATCATTCAAGGCTTTAGTGATGCTTTGCTCATAGTTTAAACGTGCAGTTTCATAATCTGCTTCAGAGATTTTCACGTTCCATTTTACGGTATTCCAGTTGAGGAATGGTAGGCTAATGCCGATTAAACCTGTACCAACTGGATTGTGCAATGCATTACCAACTTTGGTGCCACTTGATGTTAAGCTGCCGCCTAAAGTGACTTCAGGGAACCAGCCTTTTTCAGTTGCTTTTGCATTTTTGAATGCACTGCTTAAGCGATATTGATAGCCTTTCACATCAGGACGATTCGCAATCACAGAAACTGGCACATTTAAATTTACGCCCACATTTTTTACATTAAGAATGTGTGGGAAGTTGATATTTAATGCTTCTTCCGGTTTTAAGTTAAGTAAGTTACGTAAAGTTTGTTCTGCTGTTTTACGTTGTGTTTGATAGTTGATCAAGTTGTTACGTGCGTTCAATACCGCTTGTTGTGCTTGATCTACACTTGCGCTGTCCGCAATACCTTGAGATAAACGACGTTGCATAATGTTGCTGATATCGTTGTAGTATTTAATGCTTTCTTGCGTGGTGCTAATCGCATCATTCAAGTAGGCAATTTGATAATAGGTTGTTACAACAGAGTTAATGAGTGAAAGTTTCGTTGCTTCTAAATCTTCAGCCGTTGCTTTGTGTGACCATTCTGCGGCATCTGCAGTATCTGCTAAACGTTGCCATAAATCTAATGTATAACTCACATTTAATGCACCTTGATGGCTTACTGCTGAGCTGCCACCTGTTTTCACATTTTTACTTGCAGAAGATTGGGTTGAACCGCTAAATGCTGGAATTAAATTCGCGCCTGCAAGGTTTGCATTATATAGAGCACGGTTTACGGCGACAGACGCTTTGGCTAAATCTTTGTTATTTACTAATGCTTGTTCTACCACACGATTTAATTGTGAATCATTGTAAAGTGCCCACCAGTTTTCTTTTACATTAAATTGTTTGGTGATTTCCGCATAATTTTGGTAATCCTGCTGGCTCGCTTTATAAGAATCACCGATGTTAGCACAACCTGCTAGAGCAGTTGCCATCGCGATTGCTAAGGTTAATTTTTTCATTTTTAACATGGATTTTTCCTTTCTTTTTCAATTAAAGTGCGGTCAAAAATTAGTGAGAATTTTAACCGCTCTTTTGAGTTTTACAAAATTTCTTTATTCTCGAGCAAGGGCTGTAATTGGATCTAATTGTGCCGCACGTTTTGCCGGCATATAACCGAAGATCACACCAATCAGGGTAGAGAAGACCACCGCTGCAATAATTGAGCCGGTTGAGAATGCCATCGTAAAGTCAGTCATAAATACGTTAAATAGCAGACCGATTAAGCCAGAAAGCAGAATCCCCGTCACGCCGCCAATTAAACAAATCAACACTGCTTCAATCAAAAATTGTTGCAGAATATTGAATTGTCTTGCCCCAATAGCCATGCGGACACCAATCTCTTTAGTTCGCTCTGTCACGGAAACCAACATAATATTCATTACACCAATCCCCCCAACGATCAATGAAATAAAGGCGATAGAGGAAATGAGTAATTTCATCGTGCCTGTTGTGCTTTCAATAGTTTGTTTAATGGTATCGCTATTCATGATGAAGAAATCTTTTTTACCATGACGCATGGTGAGCAATTCAGTAATTCCTTTTTCAGCGACAGTCGTATTCACGGAGTCATCTACTTTTACGGTAATCGAGCCAATTTTTTTACTGCCCGAAATACGATTCATCACAGTGGTATAAGGGGCATAGAGATTAAGTGAACTGCTTGCTCCGCCCATTTGTTTATCAGATACCACGCCAATAATGCGTAATGGACGTTTATTAAACATCACGATTTTGCCAATAGGATTTTCATCTGGAAAAATGGATTTTTTCGCACTTTCATCGATTAAGGCTACTTGATTGCTATCAGCAACATCTTTAGCAGAAAATAAATTACCAGATTTTAGTTTTAATCCATCTACATCAAAATATTGTTCGCCTACACCTTTTAAACTGGTCGAGGAGAAAGTCTGGTTACCATAAATTAATGTGCCACTTGATGAGCTATTCGGCGTGACACTTTGTACATAGCTTTGTTGGTTTAAGGCAGTGGCATCATTAATCGTAAGATTTTGCATTTGTTCAGCACGACGATCACCAAAGCCTGTACCATTAAAAATCGTTATGGTGCTCGTCCCAATTCCTCGAATATTTTCCAAGATTTTTTGCTGTGAACCATTTCCCAATGCCACGACGGAAACCACAGAAGTAATCCCGATAATAATCCCGAGCATGGTTAAAAGAGAACGCATTTTGTGGGCAATAATCGCACTCACAGACATGCGAAAGGCTTCTACAAATTGATCTTTGCTAAACCCAAAGTGCGGTTTAGATTTGGTTGGATTTTCGACCGCACTTTTTACCGCTTCTTTTTGCGTATCGCCAATGATTTCGCCGTCTTTAATTTCAATCACGCGATTCGCACTGGCGGCAATTTCTCGGTCGTGGGTTACCATAATAATAGTGTGGCCTTCTGCGTGTAATTGGCGCAGAATTTCCATCACATTTTGACCGCTTTGTGAATCCAATGCACCAGTGGGTTCATCGGCTAAAATAATTTCACCGCCATTCATCAACGCACGCGCAATACTCACACGTTGTTGCTGACCACCAGAAAGCTGGCTTGGTTTATTTTGCCATTTATCGCCTAAACCTAATTTTTCTAAAAGTTGTTTCGCACGAGAAAGACGTTTTTCTTGCGACATCCCCGCATAAATTGCAGGCAAGGCAACGTTTTCTGCTGCGGTCAAGCTCGACAATAAGTTATAGCGTTGGAAAATAAAGCCGAATTTTTGGCTACGTAAATCTGAAAGCTGATCTTTGCTTAATTCAATGGTTTCTTTGCCATTGATTTTGTAAGAACCACTGGTTGCCGTATCCAAACACCCGATGATGTTCATCAAGGTTGATTTACCGGAACCGGATTGCCCAATAATCGCGACGAAATCGCCTTTTTCTATATTTAAAGAGACATTCTTCAAAATATGAACACGATTTTCGCCTTCACCGAAGTAACGGTTGAGATCCTTAATTTCAATAATATTCATTAATTTTCGACCGCACTTTTAGAACATTCTTGGACCACGAGGCATAGAGCCAACTTGTTCACCATTCGCGACTTGCGACACAATGACTTTTTCACCTTCGTTTAAACCCGATTTAATTTCAGTTTGGAAATCATTTTGAACACCGGTTTCAACTTCACGCTGTTCAGGCTGATTTTTGTCATTCAATACATTTACAAAGCTTTTGCCATCACGTTTTTGAATAGCCATATTGGAAACCAATAATACATCCTTGGCGTTGGCAATTTTGATGTTGTTTTCTGTCGTCATTCCGATGCGCAAAGTACGATCAGGGTTATCAATCAAAACATTGGCGTAATAGTAGATCGCACTGGTCGTTGAGCTACTACTTGAACTTGTCGAAGATGATGTTGAAGAACTATTACTTGTCGTGGTATTGGCTGGATCAACAGAATCAATGACGGAGTGATACACGGTTTGGCTATCCGATAAAATAGTAAAGCTAACTTCTTGACCTGCTTTAACTTTGGTAATGTCTCCTTCTGAAATTTCAGGTTTAATTTTCATTTTGCTTAAATCGGCAATGGTCACAATTGTTGGCGTCGTTTGGTTGGCATTAACGGTTTGACCTTCTGAAACAGGCACAGAAATAACGGTACCGTCCATTGGGGCGGTGATTTTGGTGTAGCCCACATTGGTTTCTGCTGTATTCACTTCAATTTCAGCTTGTTTGATATTGGCTTCAATGGCTTCCATTTCAGCTTTCGCATTATCAAGTGTGCTTTTTGCGGTATTCACACTATCTAAAGACGTCGCTTTTTGTGTATAAAGTTTTGATAAGCGGTTATAGCTTGAAAGGGCAACATCATAAGCGGTTTTCTTCGCTTTTAATTGTGCTTGATAGCTAACTAATGCCGCCTTTTTGGTATTTAAGGTATTAATTTGGGTGGTGGAATCAATATCAGCGATCATTTCGCCTTTTTTGATTTCTTGCCCTAACTTGACATAGAGTTTGGTGATTTTACCCGAAGCTTGGGCACCAACATCAACTTCATTCACGCTTTCAACTGAACCAGAAGCGACAACGGTTTTTTCAACATTGCCACGTGTAACCGATTCAGTCAGATAAGTCGTTTCTTGTTTGCTATTGCTAGAGAAAAAATAATAAGCCGCACCAGCAGCAATGAGTAATCCGAGTAAAATAAAAAAGCGTTTTTTCATAAAGACTTTGTCATCCTAAATAAAAAATGAACGTTTGTTCAGTGAAGATGTATTCTAAAGGTAAACTTTTCAGTTTGCACGAAAAATCTTCAAATTAGACTTAAAAATCCTCAAAAATTCAGTCTTAATTTAATGAAAGTGCGGTTAGTTTTGGGATCAAATTCACAACGCCTGACTTTTCGTATAGAATGGGGAAATTATTTTCAATTTATTGAGAAATTTATGAGCAATACAGAACACACCCTAGAAAATGCGGAAAATACCCGCACACACAATTTCATTACTCAAATTATTGATGAAGATTTAGCTTCGGGTAAACACAAAAGTGTTCATACTCGTTTTCCGCCTGAGCCAAATGGCTATTTGCATATCGGTCACGCAAAATCGATTTGCTTAAACTTCGGCTTAGCAAAAGAATATAACGGTTTATGTAACCTACGTTTTGACGATACCAATCCGGTGAAAGAAGACGTGGAATATGTAGATTCCATCAAAGAAGATGTGCAATGGTTAGGCTTTAAATGGGAAGGCGAACCGCGTTATGCGTCTGATTACTTCGATGCACTTTATGGCTATGCGATTGAGTTAATCGAAAAAGGTTTAGCGTATGTGGATGAACTTTCTCCAGATGAAATGCGTGAGTATCGCGGTACCTTAACTGAGCCAGGTAAAAACAGCCCATATCGTGATCGTAGCGTAGAAGAAAACTTAGCGTTATTTGAAAGAATGAAAAACGGTGAGTTTGCCGAAGGTACATTAAGTCTTCGTGCAAAAATCGACATGGCATCGCCATTTATGGTCATGCGCGATCCTGTGCTTTATCGTATTAAATTTGCGAGCCATCACCAAACCGGTGACAAATGGTGCATTTACCCAATGTACGATTTCACTCATTGTATCTCTGATGCGATTGAGCGTATTACACACTCTCTATGTACATTAGAATTCCAAGATAACCGTCGTTTATATGACTGGGTGTTGGAAAATATTAGTATTGAACGTCCATTACCGCATCAATATGAATTCTCTCGTTTAAATTTAGAAGGTACGTTAACGTCTAAACGTAAATTATTGAAATTAGTGAATGATGGCATTGTTGATGGGTGGAATGATCCTCGCATGCCAACGATTTCAGGTTTACGCCGTCGCGGTTATACACCGGCTTCATTACGTGAATTCTGCCGTCGTATCGGTGTGACTAAACAAGATAACGTCGTAGAGTATTCTGCACTTGAAGCCTGCATTCGTGAAGATTTAAACGAAAACGCACCACGTGCAATGGCGGTGATTGATCCTGTTCGTGTGGTGATTGAAAACTTTGAAGGCGAAGAAACCTTAACAGCACCAAATCACCCAAATCGTCCTGAATTAGGTGAGCGTCAATTACCGTTTACGAAAGAGCTTTATATTGATCGCGCAGACTTCCGTGAAGAAGCAAACAAACAATATAAACGTTTAGTATTAGGTAAAGAAGTGCGTTTACGTAACGCCTACGTGATTAAAGCTGAACGCGTAGAGAAAGATGCAAATGGTGAAATTACTACGATCTTCTGTACTTACGATCCTGAAACCTTAGGTAAAAATCCAGCTGATGGTCGCAAAGTGAAAGGGGTAATTCACTGGGTATCTGCAGTACATAATCACCCAGCGGAGTTCCGTTTATATGAACGTCTTTTCACCGTACCAAACCCAGGTGCAGCAGAAGAAATCGAAAGCGTGTTAAATCCAACCTCTTTAGTGGTAAAACACGGTTTTGTAGAACAAAGCCTCGCAAATGCGGAACCAGAAAAAGGTTACCAATTTGAACGCGAAGGTTATTTCTGTGCGGATAACAAAGATAGCCGCCCAGAGCACTTAGTGTTTAACTTAACCGTAAGCTTAAAAGAAGGCTTCTAATTCTAAACAACAAAGTGCGGTCAAAAATCACGTAAATTTTGACCGCACTTTTTTATTGGTTTCACTATGCAATTTGAATCTCATTTTTGGCAAAAAAAATCGCTCCTTGAAATGACGGAATCCGAATGGGAAGCCTTATGTGATGGCTGCGGAAAATGCTGTTATCGAAAATACATTCAAGGGCGAGGCAAGCGAGAAAAACTTTACTACACGCGTATTGCTTGCAATCTATTAGATGTAGAAACAGGAAAGTGTCGTAATTATTCTGAACGTTTTAAAATCGAAAGTGATTGCACGAAATTAACCAAAAAGAATTTGCCTGATTTTGGTTGGTTGCCGAATACCTGTGCGTATCGTTTATTGTATGAGGGGAAAGCTTTGCCCGAATGGCATCCATTAGTCAGTGGCGATCCTGATTCTGTTAAAAAAGCAGGTGTTTTAATTCAAGATGGCGTGCATGAAGAAGATGTCATTGATTGGTTTGAATTTGTCATTGAAACCGAATAATTCTGATTTAGGTGCTTTTTTATTCTCTTCAAACTTCGTTTTTTGATTTAGGTCACAATTTGCGAGATTGGCAATTGTATTTCAACTGTGCTTACCTATAATACTTAATAAGTATTATGTAGATATATTATCAGGTGTATGCAAATGACCTCATCCATTAAACAATCCGCTGAAAAACTTGGCATTTCACTTTCCCATTATGATATTGACGGGCATTTAATTTATGCATCGCCAAGCTCTATTGATTATTTTATCGAGCAGTTGCAATTTCCGCCGAATATTGGACAAAACCAGCCGTTCCAAGATGTAATTTGTGCCTTTGAAAACGAACCCATTCATTATGATTTAACCGCGTTTTCTTCTCCTCCTGATGCTTCTTTGCGTTATCAATTGCTCGACGAGCAAAACCAAATTCAGTTTGAAAAAACAATTCCATATTCAACCGCACTTTCGTTGCCTGCTTTGCCTTTTGGCTATTATCGTTTGGTGATTTTTATCGCCCAACAAACTTTCTCGGTTCAAATTTTGGTTTCACCAAGAACAGCGTATCAACCGCCTTTATTAGAACAACAAAAAGCCTGGGGTGTGAATGTTCAGCTTTATAGCCTACGTTCAAAACATAACTGGGGTATTGGTGACTTTTCAGATTTAGCGTATTTGATTGAGAAAAGTGCTGAGCATGGCGCGGATTTTGTCGGAATTAACCCGTTACATTTACTTTATCCATCCGTACCAGAATGGGCGAGCCCTTATAGCTCTTCCTCTCGTCGTTGGTTGAACTTTATTTATCTTGATGTAACGGCATTGCCAGAATTTAAATTGGCAAAATCGGTACAAAATTGGGTTAACTCTGCGGATATCGCCAACTTAATTCAATCTTTACGTGATCAAGATACGGTAAATTACAGTGCAGTAACTGAATTAAAACTAACTGCACTTGAGCAACTCTTTGCCTTTAGTCAGCGCAGTAAATCTGCTGCAATTATCAAACGTCGTGAAGCGTTTGCGGCTTATCAAAAAGAGCAAGGCGAGGCATTGGTTTTACAAGGCTTGTTTAATGTTTTAGACAAAATTGAACATGCCGATCAACAAGCTGAAGAAAATACAATTGGTTGGCTAGGTTGGCGTGAAGAATGGCAACATCTCACAGCTGCAAAACGTAAAGCATTAATTAAACAATATAAATCGGAAATTGACTTTTTCGCCTGGTTGCAATGGCTAACTGAACAACAATTGAATGACCTAAAACATCTTTGCCAAAAAGTAGGCATGCGTTTAGGTATCTATGGTGATTTGGCTGTGAATAGCTCACGCGGTAGTGTAGATGTGTGGTCGCAACCTGAGCTTTATTGCGTGAAAGCCTCGGTAGGTGCACCACCAGATCCACTTGGTCCAGTCGGTCAAAACTGGAATTTACCGCCTTACAATCCAAGCCAATTAAAGGCAACAGGCTTTGCTGCAGTGATTACAATGCTTCGTGCCAATATGCAGCATTTTGGTATTTTACGTATCGATCACGTAATGGGCTTGTTCCGTTTATGGTTAATTCCAGAAGGCAAAACAGCGGCTGATGGCCTTTATGTGCATTATCCGTTTGATGAGTTGATGGCAATTCTAGCCATTGAAAGCCAACGCAATCAATGCCTCATCATCGGTGAAGATTTAGGTACAGTGCCAGATGAAGTGCGGTGGAAATTAAACGAGTTTCGAATTTTCTCGTATTTTGTGTTGTATTTTGCTCAACGCAATCGCCAATATCCACATGCGAATGAATTCCCACGTAATGCTTATGCGACGATTGGTACACATGATGTGCCTTCCTTGCAAAGTTTCTGGCATTGCCGTGATTTAGCGTTGTTTGATGAACTCAATATTTTAAAAGGCGATGTACTAAAAGAAAAATATGATCAACGGGTCATTGATAAACAAGCCATGATTGATAGCTTGCATCGCGATGGCTATTTACCACCAGATTATCACGGTGACGCTTTAAGTATGGCGATGCACGATAACCTTAACCGTCAAATCCATCGTTATTTAGCCCACAGTCAAAGTGCTTTAATTGGTGTTCAATTAGAAAACTTAATCGGACAAGAAATTTCATTCAATCTGCCAGGGACTTCAACAGAATATCCAAACTGGCAGAAGAAACTCGGACAATCCTTAGAGCTGATTTTTAATGACGAAAACTTAAAAACATTTTTTGCTCAAATTAATCAAGCTCGCAAAGCATAAAGGAGTATGTAATGACGAAATTAGTCGCCCAATCAGTAATCAATTCATTTTTTGATGGTAAACAGGCCGATCCTTTTGCTGTATTAGGCATGCATGAAACCCACAATGGTATTGAGATCCGCGCTTTATTACCTGATGCGGATAAAGTGGAAGTGATTGATAAAGAAAGTCAATCCATGGTGGTTGCTTTAGAAAGAGTGGATGAGCGTGGCTTTTTCTCCGCTATTGTGCCAAATGTGAACCACTTTTTTGCTTATCAATTTAAAGTGTATTGGGGATCGGATGTACATCTTATTGAAGATCCTTACCGTTTCCATCCAATGATTAATGATTTAGACCAATGGTTATTGGCTGAAGGTTCGTTATTACGTCCTTATGAAGTACTAGGTGCACACTTTACCGAATGTGATGGTGTACCAGGCGTAAATTTCCGTGTCTGGGCACCAAATGCTAAACGTGTTTCATTGGTTGGTGATTTCAACTATTGGGATGGTCGCCGTCATCCAATGCGTTTCCATCCAGCAAGTGGTGTGTGGGAATTATTCTTACCAAAAGCTAGCCTTGGTCAACGCTATAAATTTGAATTAATTGATTGCTATGGCAACCTTCGTTTAAAAGCCGACCCTTATGCATTTAGCTCTGAATTACGTCCGGATACTGCATCAGAAATCAGCATGTTGCCAGATGTGGTAGAAATGACAGAGGAGCGTCGTAAGGCGAACCAACGTAACCAACCAATTTCTATTTATGAAGTACATTTGGGATCATGGCGCCGTAATTTAGAAAATAATTTCTGGCTTGATTACGACCAAATTGCCGATGAGCTTATTCCTTATGTAAAACATATGGGCTTTACCCATATTGAGTTTTTACCAATTTCTGAATTCCCATTTGATGGTTCTTGGGGCTATCAACCGATCGGTTTGTATTCTCCAACTAGCCGTTTTGGTACACCTGAAGGCTTTAAACGCTTAGTCGAAAAAGCACACAAAGCAGGCATTAATGTGATTTTAGACTGGGTACCAGGACATTTCCCAAGTGATACTCATGGTTTGGTAGCATTTGATGGTACAGCCTTATATGAGCACGCAGACCCTCGTGAAGGTTATCATCAAGACTGGAATACCTTGATTTATAACTATGGCCGTAATGAAGTGAAAAACTTCTTATCCAGTAATGCACTGTATTGGTTAGAACGCTTTGGTGTGGATGGTATTCGTGTGGATGCGGTAGCGTCAATGATTTATCGCGATTACAGCCGGGCTGAAGGGGAATGGATCCCGAATCAATATGGTGGTCGTGAAAACTTAGAAGCCATTGAGTTCTTAAAACATACCAACTGGAAAATCCATTCTGAAATGACCGGTGCTATTTCCATTGCAGAAGAATCCACTTCTTTCGGTGGCGTAACCCATCCGACAGAAAATGGTGGGCTTGGATTTAATTTCAAATGGAACATGGGCTGGATGAATGACACCCTAAGTTATATGAAACTCGATCCAGTTTATCGTCGTTATCATCACGACAAAATGACCTTCGGGATGATTTATCAATACAGCGAAAACTTTGTATTGCCACTTTCTCACGATGAAGTTGTACACGGCAAATGTTCGTTACTCGGCAAAATGCCGGGCGATGCATGGCAAAAATTCGCTAACTTGCGTGCTTACTACGGTTATATGTGGGGCTATCCAGGTAAGAAATTGTTATTCATGGGTAATGAATTTGCTCAAGGTCGTGAATGGAATTATGAAGAAAGCTTGGATTGGTTCCTACTTGATGAAAATCATGGCGGTCCATGGCATAAAGGCGTATTGCAATTAGTTAAAGATTTGAACGGCATTTATCAAAACAATGCACCGCTCTTTGAGTTAGACGGTGAACCGGAAGGCTTTGATTGGTTAGTCGTAGATGATGCGGAAAATTCAGTCTTTGCTTTTGAACGTAAAAGTAGTGAGGGTGAACGCATTATCGTGATCAGTAACTTTACACCTGTGCCACGCGAAGGCTACCGTATCGGTGTGAATGCAGCGGGTGAATACGAAGAAATTTTGAATACTGACTCAATGTATTATCAAGGTTCAAACGTAGGTAATTTTGGCTTGGTAGCAAGCGAAGCAATCGCAAGTCATGGACGTGACAATTCGATTAGCGTGACCATTCCGCCACTAGCAACGATCTATTTAAAATATAAAGCATAACAATAGCGAAGAACACGATGTTTAGTATTTATAACAATGGTAAACCTTCCCCAATGGGATATTCGCAAACGCTGGAAAACGGCCTAAAAATTTCGAATTTTGCGCTGTTTTCTAGTGCGGCGGATGCTATTGAACTTTGCTTGTTCCGTGATGGCAAAGAAAGCCGTTTTGCCATGAGCAGAACCGATGATATTTGGCATGTGGCAATTGAAGGCGTTGAGCTGAATGATGAGTATGCTTTTAGAATCACTGGCAAAAATGACCGTACTTTAGCTAATCCGCAAAAGTTAATGCTTGATCCTTATGCGAAAGCGATCACTCATAAACCCGATTTAAGTTCATCAGAAGCCCGTTCAATTTTCTTGCTAAATGATGAACGAGATAGTGCAGCGGTTGCACCTAAAGGTCGAATTGTGGATGAGAGTTTTGATTGGTCAGGGGATTGTAAGCCGTCTATTCCTTGGGCTCAAACCATTGTGTATGAACTTAATGTTAAAGGATTTAGCCAATTAAATTCCCGTATTCCAGAAAATATTCGGGGCACTTATGCGGCGTTAGCACACCCCGAAAATATTGCGTATTTTAAATCATTGGGTATTACCAGCCTTGAATTGCTTCCAGTCAATTTCTTCATTGATGAACCGCATTTGCAAGAAAAAGGATTACGTAATTATTGGGGCTACAACCCATTAGCCATGTTTGCTTTAGAACCGAGTTACGCAGCTGATCAAAAACAGCCTTTGAACGAGTTTAAGAGCATGGTGAAAGCCTTGCATCAAGCGGGCATTGAAGTGATTTTGGATGTCGTATTTAACCATACGGCTGAATCTGAAAAAACGTTCTCAACATTTTGTCAGCGCGGTATTGATGATGAAACCTATTACTGGCAAAACGAGCATGGTGATTACATTAACTGGACAGGCTGCGGCAACATGCTCAATCTTGCCAATGATGTCACTCGAAAATGGGTATTAGATTGCTTACGTTATTGGGTGACTGAATGCCATGTAGATGGTTTCCGCTTTGATTTAGCCACAGTGCTTGGTCGTGAAACACCTGATTTCAATCCACATGCACAATTGTTTGCAGAAATGGAACAGGATGACGTTCTACAACAAATTAAATTAATCGCAGAGCCTTGGGATATCGGTCATTACGGCTACCAAGTCGGGTATTTCCCTGCTTATTTCTCTCAATGGAATGATCGTTTCCGTGATGATATGTGCCGTTTTTGGTTATGGCAAAGTGGTGAAGTGGGGGCCTTTGCAGAGCGTTTTGCGGGCTCTAGCGATATCTTTAATCATGAAGGTCGATTACCGCATGGTAGCTTGAATTTCATTACAGCCCATGATGGTTTTACGTTGCGAGATTTAGTGAGCTATAACCATAAACACAATGAAGCTAACGGTGAAGAGAACCGTGACGGACGGAATGAAAACTATAGTTACAATCATGGAGTTGAAGGTTCTCAACTCGATTTAGTAGATGAATGGCAAAGTGCGGTCGAAAATAACCGTGTTTTATCAGAAAAAGGCTTATTAGGCTCTTTATTACTGGCAAATGGTGTACCTATGCTGCTTGCCGGAGATGAGTTCGGCAATAGCCAATATGGCAATAACAATGCTTATTGCCAAGATAACGAAATTACGTGGTTAAAGTGGGATGATTTTAACCAAACCTTATTTGACTTTACCAAGCAAACAATAGCATTACGAAAAAAAATTCAAAGTTTGCAGCAGGACGCTTGGTGGTCGGATGAAAATGTCGCGTGGTTGAATTGTGGTGGAAACCCGATGACCCTAGACGATTGGCATAATCGGGAAAGAAAAGCCTTACAAGTGATGTTGGATGGTCGCTACCTTTTCTTAATTAATGCAAAAACTGAAGCGCAATCTTTTTATTTACCAAATGGAAGATGGAAAAAGATTGCAGATATTGGAAACAGAGTGATTCAACAATGTGATGTGAGTGGTGTGGCATTTGAAGTGTTGGAACATATGGAGGATTAAAACTATGGAGTTTGTTATGAAAAGTGATCTTAATAAATATGAATTGGTTAAAGATACTTTAGTGCTTATTTTAGCCGGCGGTCGTGGTTCTCGTTTACATGAATTAACAGACAAACGTGCTAAACCTGCGTTATATTTCGGCGGTAATCGTCGCATTATTGATTTTGCGCTTTCCAACTGTATTAACTCCGGTCTTAATCGCATCGGTGTGGTGACTCAATATGCCGCTCACTCTTTATTACGCCACTTACAAACAGGTTGGTCATTCTTACCGCAAGAGCGTGGCGAATTCGTTGATATGTTACCGGCTCGTCAACAAATTGATGATTCTACTTGGTACCGTGGTACAGCGGATGCGGTGTATCAAAATATGGCGATTATTCGCAATCACTATCGTCCAAAATATATTTTGATTCTTGCGGGCGACCATATCTATAAACAAGATTACAGTGTCATGTTGATGGATCACGTGAGAAGTGGAGCTAAATGTACAGTAGGCTGTATTGAAGTACCACGTTCTGA